>Ga0209654_1001627_pt1 | contig 17411 bp, 13 predicted proteins | sample SaaInl1SG_22_DNA_FD_184646 | JGI IMG/M metagenome (GOLD analysis project Ga0209654, IMG submission 184646) | Marine microbial communities from expanding oxygen minimum zones in the Saanich Inlet - ESP_161SG_22_DNA (SPAdes) (version 2) | ecosystem: Environmental > Aquatic > Marine > Intertidal... | reverse complement strand
CCTTTGGCACCGGGAACAGCGCCCTTTACCATGACAAGGCCACGCTCAAGGTCGATTTTGGCGACTGTCAGATTTTGTGTGGTTACCCGCACATCACCCATGTGACCAGCCATTTTCTTACCTTTGAAAACCCGACCTGGATCTTGGCACTGACCGGTTGAACCGTGACTACGGTGCGAAATCGACACGCCGTGAGAGGCCCGAAGACCGCCAAAGTTGTGACGTTTCATGGCACCGGCAAAACCTTTACCAATGCTGACGCCAGTGGCATCAACATGCTGACCTTCGATGAAGTGGCTGGCCGCCAATTCGGCGCCAACATCAATCATATTATCAGCGCTGACGCGAAACTCAGCGACACGACGCTTTGGTTCAACATTTGCTTTGGCGAAGTGGCCGCGCATGGCTTTGCTGGTCCGCTTTACTTTGGCAAAACCTGAGCCAAGCTGAACAGCTGTATAGCCGTCTTTTTCTTCAGTGCGTTGAGCCACCACCTGACATTTGTCAAGTTTGAGAACTGTCACAGGCACATGCGCCCCTGCTTCAGTGAACAAGCGGGTCATCCCAACTTTTTGAACTATCAATCCGGAACGCATCAGTACGTCTCCTAATCCTGGTCTTTAAAGCTTAATCTGAACGTCGACGCCGGCTGGCAAGTCGAGTTTCATCAAAGCATCAACGGTTTGCGGGGTTGGGTCGACAATGTCGAGCATGCGCTTATGAGTCCGCATTTCGAACTGGTCGCGGCTCTTTTTGTCAATATGTGGCCCACGCAAAACAGTGAATTTCTCAATATGAGTCGGAAGCGGGATTGGCCCACGCACATCCGCGCCAGTCCGCTTAGCTGTGTTCAAAATCTCGCGTGCAGAATTATCCAACACACGGTGGTCAAACGCTTTCAAGCGGATACGAATATTTTGTGACTGTACCATTTGTATTTCCGTTCCAAATAAAGTGGCGCGCCCGAAGGCGCGCCGTGTTTTTATTACTCAACAATAGCCGCAACAACACCGGCGCCGACTGTACGACCGCCTTCACGGATCGCAAAGCGCAGCTTTTCTTCCATGGCAACCGGCACAATCAGCTCGACTTCCACTTCAATATTGTCACCAGGCATAACCATTTCCGTGCCACCAGCAAGGTGAACAATGCCCGTCACATCAGTTGTACGGAAGTAGAACTGCGGACGGTAATTGGTAAAGAATGGCGTATGACGACCACCCTCTTCCTTGGTCAAAATATAGGCCTCGGCTTTAAATTTCGTATGCGGCGTAATCGAACCAGGCGCACAAAGAACCTGACCACGCTCAACATCTTCGCGCTTCGTACCGCGCAACAAAACACCAACATTGTCACCAGCTTCACCGCTATCAAGCAGCTTGCGGAACATTTCAACGCCAGTGCAAGTGGTTTTCGTTGTGTCTTTAATGCCAACAATCTCAATATCGTCGCCAACATTAATCACACCACGCTCAACACGACCAGTAACAACCGTACCGCGACCTGAAATTGAGAAAACATCCTCAATCGGCAGCAAGAAAGGCTGATCCTTCGGACGCTCAGGCTGTGGAATATAACGGTCAACTTCAGCCATCAAAGCCAAAATCGACTCTTTACCAATCGCATCATCGCGACCTTCAAGCGCCGCCAAGGCCGAACCTTTAACAATCGGAATATCATCGCCAGGGAATTCATAAGAAGAAAGCAACTCACGCACTTCCATCTCAACAAGCTCCAAAAGCTCGTCATCATCAACCTGATCAACTTTGTTCAAATAAACAACCAGAGCTGGCACACCAACCTGACGGGCAAGAAGAATGTGCTCGCGCGTCTGTGGCATCGGCCCATCAGCAGCGTTAACAACCAAAATGCCGCCATCCATTTGCGCCGCACCGGTAATCATGTTCTTCACATAGTCAGCGTGACCAGGGCAATCAACGTGAGCATAGTGACGTGCTTCCGTCTCATACTCAACGTGAGCCGTCGAAATGGTGATACCGCGCGCTTTTTCTTCCGGCGCCTTATCAATGTCAGCATAATCAGAAAACGACGCGCCGCCGGTCTCTGACAAAACTTTTGTAATCGCCGCTGTCAGGGTCGTCTTACCATGGTCAACGTGACCAATCGTTCCGATGTTACAATGCGGCTTATTGCGCTCAAACTTTTCTTTCGACATTTTATCTCTCCGTCGATTAGCCCGTTAGGGTCGATTACGCCATTTTCGCGATGACTTCGTCAGACACCGCCTGTGGCACTTGTTCATAATGGTCAAAGGTCATTGAATATTGCGCCCGACCCTGGGTCATTGACCGCAGTGTGTTTACATATCCAAACATATTGGCAAGCGGCACCATGGCTGAAATCACTGAGGCATTGCCTCGTGTTTCCGTGCCACGCACCTGACCGCGACGGCTGCTCAAGTCACCAATCACGTCACCCATATGGTCGTCCGGTGTCACCACCTCAACATTCATAATAGGCTCAAGCAATTTCGCACCAGCTGCCCGTGACGCTTCACGGAAAGCGGCACGCGCCGCAATTTCAAAGGCCATCACACTTGAGTCAACATCGTGATAAGCGCCATCAAACAGCGTCACACGGAAGTCGATCATTGGGAAGCCTGCGAGCACGCCGTTTTCACGCACGCTCTCAATACCTTTTTCAACGCCAGGGATATATTCGCGTGGAATAGAACCACCAACGATTTTATTTTCAAACTCAAAGCCGCCACCTGGCTCCAATGGTGAAATGGTCATTTTCACCCGAGCAAACTGACCCGAACCACCCGATTGCTTCTTATGGGTGTAGTCAACTTCGGTTTCTTTGGTGAAGGTTTCGCGATACGCCACTTGCGGTGCGCCAACATTGGCTTCAACGCTAAATTCGCGACGCATACGGTCAACAATAATATCCAGATGCAACTCGCCCATACCGGCGATCACTGTCTGGCCGCTTTCTTCGTCAGATTTGACGCGGAAAGACGGATCTTCTTGTGCCAAACGGCTCAACGCCAGACCCATTTTTTCCTGGTCGCCCTTGGTTTTCGGCTCAACGGCAACTTCGATAACAGGCTCAGGGAATTCCATGCGCTCGAGGATAACCGGGCTGTCAGTGGCGCAAAGCGTGTCACCTGTTGTGGTATCTTTCATCCCAACCAGGGCAACAATATCACCAGCGAAAGCCTCTTTGATTTCTTCGCGTGAATTGGCGTGCATTTGCAGCATCCGACCAATACGCTCGCGCTTGTCTTTAACCGTGTTGATAACTGACGAACCGCTTTCCAATTTACCAGAGTAAATCCGTGCGAAGGTCAAAGAACCAACAAACGGGTCATTGGCGATTTTAAAGGCCAACATAGACAAAGGCTCATCATCAGATGACTTACGAACGATTGGCGCTTCGGTCTTGGCGTCAACCCCCTGAATAGCTTTCACTTCCAGTGGTGACGGCATGAAATCAATGACCGCATCCAACAAAGGCTGAACGCCTTTGTTTTTAAACGCTGTGCCGTTCAAAACAGGCACGAAAGACTGATTAATGGTGCCGATACGAATGCAACGCAGCAAGGTCGCTTCATCTGGCTCATTGCCTTCGAGATAGGCTTCCATGACATCGTCATCCATCTCCACCGCCGCTTCAACCAGGGCAGCGCGATATTCTTCGGCTTGTGCTTTGAGCTCGTCACGAATGTCGAAATAATCATATTCCGCACCAAGGTCTTCGTTTTTCCAAAGAACCTCTTTCATGCGTACCAAGTCAATCAGGCCTTCGTATTCAGATTCAGCACCAATTGGCAGCTGCAGAACCAAAGCATTGGCACCCAAACGATCTTTAATCATATCGACGCAGCGATAAAAATCGGCGCCCATACGGTCCATTTTGTTGACGAAACACATGCGTGGCACGGCATATTTATCAGCCTGGCGCCACACTGTCTCTGATTGCGGCTCTACACCCGCAACCGAGTCAAATACCGCTACTGCACCATCCAACACGCGCAAAGAGCGCTCAACTTCAATGGTGAAGTCAACGTGTCCGGGTGTGTCAATAATATTGATACGCTTATCGCGCCAGAAACAAGTGGTGGCAGCGGAGGTAATGGTGATACCGCGCTCTTGCTCTTGTTCCATCCAGTCCATTGTCGCTGCACCATCGTGCACTTCGCCGATTTTGTAGCTTACACCTGTGTAATACAAAATACGCTCAGTCGTGGTCGTCTTACCCGCATCAATGTGGGCCATGATGCCAATATTGCGATAATCTTCGAGTTTGGTCTTACGTGCCATGGGGACAGTTCCTTGGGAGGTTTATTACCAGCGATAGTGAGAGAAAGCCCGGTTGGCGTCGGCCATCCGGTGTGTATCTTCGCGTTTTTTAACTGCTGAACCACGATTGTTAACCGCATCCATCAGCTCACCTGACAAGCGATCAACCATTGTGTTTTCACCGCGCGCACGAGCCGCTGTAATCAACCAGCGAATAGCAAGGGCTTGACGACGCTCTGGACGCACTTCAACAGGCACCTGATAGGTCGCACCACCAACACGGCGAGAGCGCACTTCAACAGCAGGCATAATGTTTTCGAGAGCTTCGTGGAAAACGCCCAATGGCTCACGGCTCAACTTGCCTTCGACTTTTTCAAGCGCACCATAAATAATGCTCTCGGCAGTTGATTTTTTACCATGCAGCATCAAGCTATTCATGAATTTGGTCAAAACCTCATCGCCATATTTGGCGTCGGGGATGACTTTACGTTTTTCAGCGCGGTGACGACGTGACATAACTCAGTTCCTTATTTCGGACGCTTCGCGCCGTATTTCGAACGGCGCTGCTTACGATCTTTAACGCCCTGTGTATCGAGGACGCCACGAATAACGTGATAACGAACACCTGGAAGGTCTTTCACGCGACCGCCGCGGATCATCACCACGGAGTGTTCCTGCAAGTTATGACCTTCACCTGGAATATAGCAGGTAACTTCATAACCGCTGGTCAAACGCACGCGGCAGACCTTACGAAGCGCCGAGTTTGGCTTCTTCGGTGTAGTTGTATAAACGCGAGTACATACGCCACGACGCTGTGGGCACGCTTCCATCGCCGGAACTTTGTTCCGTTTCAAAACCTTGTTCCGCGGCTTGCGGATAAGTTGGTTAATTGTAGGCATAGTGCCAACTCCCAATCTTCAAACACAAATAAGCCATTGCGAGCCCCTGCATTATCAGCAGAGAAAGAGCTCATGACCCATTCACCAGCCGCCTCACATGAGGCATTTGGTGCGTTAAGCAGAGGATCCCAAGGGATCATGCGTCCAATATTTTCACTTCAGATACTACAACAGCGTTTAAGTTCTCATTCTCGGGAAGTCCCCGTGACCAATTGAACTTACGGCCCTGCTACCAAAGTAGCCTCTAATTAGGGGATTGCACTGCACCGGTCAAGCTTTGATTGCAGGTTTTTTGCCATTTTGGCAATAAAAACGCCGACTTTGCGTAAACAAAGCCGGCGTCTTCAAATTTGACTGCTAAATCAGCCATTTATTCGCATTTGCGCTAGAGTTGAATGTCCTCAGCCACTTCTTCTTCGAGAATCGGTGCTGGGTTCTGCGCCTCCAATTCGGCATCGCGGGCTGCTGCTTCGCCTTTCAGACGCTGCATCAGACCACCGGTACCGGCTGGGATTAAGCGGCCGACGATGACGTTCTCTTTGAGACCAATCAATTCGTCATATTTGCCGTTAATCGCCGCTTCTGTCAGCACCCGTGTGGTTTCTTGGAACGAGGCCGCTGAGATGAACGAGCGGGTTTGCAGTGAGGCTTTGGTGATGCCCAGGAGAATCGGCACGCTGGTTGGCAATTGCTTGCCCTCAGCTTCCAATTTCGCGCAGGCCTCTTCAAATTCAATGCGGTCGACTTGCTCATCTTTCAAATAATCGCTCTCACCAATGCTGGTGATTTCAACTTTTTGCAGCATTTGACGGACAATCACTTCAATGTGCTTATCATTGATAGTCACGCCTTGCAGACGATAGACGTCTTGAATTTCATTGACCAAATAGGCGGCCAATTCCTCAACCCCAGAAATCGCAAGGATATCATGCGGTGCCGGGTGACCGTCGATCAGATATTCACCTTTTTCAATCACATCGCCTTCTTGAACAGACAAATGTTTGGCTTTCGGCACCAAATATTCGACTGGCTCGAGATCGGCATTTTCTGGGTGAATGATAATCCGACGCTTGTTTTTGTAATCGCGACCAAATTCTACACGGCCGGTGATTTCAGCAATAATCGCATGGTCTTTCGGACGGCGTGCTTCAAACAATTCAGCAACCCTTGGCAAACCACCGGTAATATCGCTTGATGTTGCGCCTTCTGACGGAATACGAGCCAAAATGTCACCCGCGTGCACAGTGGCACCGCCTTCGACAGACAAAATAGCATTTGGCGCCAGAATAAAGCGGGCCTCATTACCATTCGACAGGGTTTTAATTTTACCCTTCTCGTCTTTCACAACCATCGCCGGTTTCAAATCGGCACCGCGTGTTTGGCTTGACGCATCAGCGACGACGCGCTGGCTAATGCCGGTCGCTTCATCGGTGATTTCAAGAATAGAAACACCTTCGACCAAATCTTCAAATTCAACAATGCCATCAAGCTCTGTCAAAATTGGAATGGCATAAGGCTCCCATTCGGCAATCCGCTCACCACGTTTGATTTCATCGCCTTCATTAATCCGCAAGCGCGCACCATAGGATAGTTTATGGCTGGCCCGCTCAAGACCGTTATTGTCGACAACTTTAATCGTCACGTTACGACCCATGACGACGGAGCGTCCTGAGCTGTCTTTCACGATATTGGCGTTTTCAATAACAACTTTACCATCGGCATTTGATTCAATGAATGATTGGTCAACCACTTGCGCCGTACCACCAATGTGGAACGTCCGCATGGTCAACTGTGTACCCGGCTCACCAATTGACTGAGCCGCAATAACACCAACCGCTTCACCAATATTCACCGGCGTACCGCGTGCAAGGTCACGACCATAACAGGCGCCACAAATGCCGCTTTTGGTTTCGCAGGTCAGGGCTGAACGGATTTTAATGTTCACCAAATTGGCTTCCTCAATGGCATCAAGATGCTCTTCAGAAATCAATTGACCACGTTTCACAATCACCGCATCGGTGGCTGGATTGACGACATCATCACATGGTGTGCGGCCAAGAACTCGATCTGACAAGGAGGCAATGACTTCGCCAGCGTCAATAACGGCGGCGACGGTGATGCCGTCTTGTGTGCCACAGTCATATTCATTGACGATACTGTCTTGCGCCACATCGACCAAACGACGCGTCAGATAACCTGAGTTGGCTGTTTTCAAGGCGGTATCGGCAAGACCTTTACGCGCCCCGTGGGTTGAGTTGAAGTACTCAAGAACCGACAGACCTTCTTTAAAGTTCGAAATAATTGGCGTTTCGATAATCTCGCCTGATGGTTTCGCCATCAGACCGCGCATGCCGGCCAATTGTTTCATTTGTGCGGGTGAACCACGCGCCCCTGAGTGAGACATCATGTAAATCGAGTTGATGAAATTGGCGTCTTCTGTGCCATCGGCATCAACCGTCGAAATTTTGCCCATCATGGCGTCGGCCACACGGTCGGTACAACGGGCCCACGCATCAACAACTTTGTTGTATTTTTCGCCCTGCGTGATCAGACCGTCAATATATTGCTGCTCATATTCGGTCGCCAAGGTTTTGGTTTCCTCGATAAGTCTAATTTTATCTTCTGGAATCACCATGTCGTCTTTACCGAATGAAATACCGGCGTTACACGCTTCGCGGAAACCAATTTTCATAATGTGGTCACAGAACAAAACAGTTTCTTTCTGGCCGCAGTGACGATAGACAGCATCAATAACTTTCGAAATTTCTTTCTTGGTCATCAGTTTATCAATGGTCTCATAAGGCAGGCTTGGGTGGAGCGGCAGTTCTTGCGACAGCAAGAAACGCCCGACAGTTGTGTCGACGATACGTGTCGTTTGATTGCCTTCAGCGTCAAAGCTCGGCACCCGGGCTTTGATTTTCGTATGCAAGGTCACCGCACCTGTATCCAAGGCTTGTTCCAATTCGGCCACATCGGCAACCAACATGCCCTCGCCCGGCAGACCATCGCGTTGCAGGGTCATGTAATACAGACCCAAGACGATATCCTGTGATGGCACGATAATTGGCGCGCCATTGGCAGGGTGCAGAATATTATTGGTCGACATCATCAAGACGCGGGCTTCCAATTGGGCTTCCAGTGAAAGCGGCACGTGAACCGCCATTTGGTCACCGTCAAAGTCAGCGTTAAAGGCGGCGCAAACCAGCGGATGCAATTGAATGGCTTTGCCCTCAATCAATACTGGCTCAAACGCCTGAATGCCCAAACGGTGCAAAGTCGGCGCCCGGTTCAACATCACCGGATGTTCGCGAATAACTTCGTCAAGAATATCCCAAACTTCTGGGCGCTCTTTCTCGACCATTTTTTTCGATTGTTTCACCGTCGCTGACAAGCCCTTGGCTTCCAGTCGCGAATAGATAAAGGGCTTGAACAATTCCAAGGCCATTTTCTTTGGCAAACCACATTGCTGCAATTTCAGCTCTGGGCCAACCACAATCACCGAACGGCCGGAATAGTCGACGCGCTTGCCGAGCAAGTTCTGACGGAAACGGCCCTGCTTGCCTTTCAGCATGTCAGACAATGATTTCAACGGACGTTTATTGCCGCCTGTGATGACGCGGCCACGACGACCATTGTCGAATAAGGCATCAACGGATTCTTGCAACATGCGTTTTTCATTGCGCACGATAATATCTGGCGCGCGCAATTCAATCAGTCGCTTCAAACGATTGTTACGGTTGATCACGCGACGATATAAATCGTTCAGATCTGAGGTCGCAAAACGACCGCCATCGAGTGGCACCAAGGGGCGAAGTTCTGGTGGAATAACCGGCACAACATTCAAAATCATCCATTCTGGACGACCGCCTGAGCGGATAAAGGCTTCAACGACTTTCAGACGTTTGGCCAATTTCTTTGGTTTCAATTCAGTTGTTGCTTCGGCAATCTCAACGCGCAATTGATCGCGCAATTTCTCAAGATCGAGATCTTCCAGCATGACCCGAACCGCTTCCGCACCAATGCCGGCGGCAAATGTGTCTTCGCCAAACTCATCTTGGGCGTCCATATATTCTTCTTCGGTCAGCAACTGGCCTTTTTTCAAAGATGACAGCATTGGATCGAGAACAATGAAATGTTCGAAATATAGAACCCGCTCAAGGTCTTTCAGCGTCATATCGAGCAACAGACCAATACGGCTTGGCAGTGATTTCAAGAACCAAATATGAGCCACAGGCGCGGCCAATTCGATATGACCCATGCGCTCGCGACGGACTTTCGTCAAGGTAACTTCAACGCCGCATTTTTCGCAAATGACGCCTTTGAATTTCATCCGCTTATATTTACCGCACAAGCATTCATAATCCTTGATTGGGCCAAAAATACGAGCGCAGAAAAGACCATCACGTTCCGGCTTAAATGTCCGGTAGTTGATGGTTTCTGGCTTTTTAATCTCACCAAATGACCAAGAGAGAATTTTCTCTGGGCTGGCAATTGAAATGCGGATTTGATCAAACGCCTGCTGGTTAGCCTGCGGATTGAAAATGTTCATGACCTCATGATTCATCGGTCGTCTCCTAATTTGCGGCGCACCGCATTAACCCTAATTTTGCTTCCGGCTCTCAGTCAATTCGACGTTGAGACCAAGCGAACGGATTTCTTTGACAAGCACGTTAAAGCTCTCCGGAATACCGGCCTCAAACGTGTCATCGCCCTTAACAATGGCTTCATAGACTTTGGTACGGCCAGCCACGTCATCTGACTTCACAGTCAGCATTTCTTGCAGCGTATAGGCAGCACCATAAGCTTCCAATGCCCACACTTCCATTTCACCAAAGCGTTGACCACCGAACTGCGCTTTACCGCCGAGTGGTTGCTGGGTGACCAGTGAATATGGACCAATTGAACGGGCGTGAATCTTGTCATCAACCAAGTGATGCAGTTTCAGCATGTAGATATAGCCAACGGTTACCTTCCGATCGAAAGGCTCACCGGTGCGGCCATCGCGCAATTGCACCTGACCTGAGCTATCCATGCCAGCCTTGCCGAGCATTTCAACAATGTCATCGTCAATCGCACCGTCAAACACTGGCGTTGCCATTGGCACACCGCGACGCAAAGTCTGGCTCATCTCAATGGCTTCACCATCAGACAAAGCGGCTACCGCACTATCGCCAGAATACACATTGCTCAATGTTTCTTTGACCTGTTGCACATTACCGTCACGCTCATAGCTATCCAAGGCGTCGCTGATTTGACGTCCCAGACCGGCACAAGCCCAGCCCAAATGGGTCTCCAAGATCTGCCCAACATTCATCCGGCTTGGCACGCCGAGTGGGTTCAACACCACATCGACTTGGCTACCGTCTTCCAGATAAGGCATGTCTTCGACTGGCACGATGCGGCTGATCACACCTTTGTTACCATGACGGCCGGCCATTTTATCACCCGGCTGCAGCTTACGCTTAATGGCCACATAGACTTTGATCATTTTCATGACGCCTGGTGGCAATTCATCACCGCGCTGAAGCTTATCGACTTTGTCTTCAAACCGCGCTTCCAACTCCGCCTTGGCTTCGTCAAATTGCTTTTTCATCGCTTCGACTTCAGCCATGGCTTGGTCGTTTTTCAGCGCAATTTGCCACCACTGGCTGACCGGCAGATCATCCAACATGGCGGGCGTGATTTTGGCATCAGCATCAATACCCTTAGGGCCAGACGCTGCTTGCTTGCCAACCAACACATCTTGCAGACGGTTGGCGATATTGCGTTGCAAAATTGACATTTCGTCATCGCGGTCTTTCGCCAATGACTCAATTTCTTCACGCTCAATCGCTAAAGCACGCTCATCTTTGTCAATGCCGTGACGGTTAAACACACGCACTTCGACCACTGTGCCGGTTGTTCCGGGCGGCAATTTCAATGATGTGTCACGCACGTCAGAGGCTTTTTCACCAAAAATGGCGCGTAGCAATTTTTCTTCCGGTGTCATTGGGCTTTCACCTTTAGGGGTGATTTTACCAACCAGAATATCGCCAGGATTAACCTCAGAGCCAATATAGACAATGCCCGCCTCGTCGAGGTTGCTCAGCGCTTCCTCACCGACATTTGGAATGTCACGGGTGATTTCTTCCGGGCCCAATTTGGTGTCGCGGGCCATAATTTCAAACTCTTCAATGTGGATAGATGTAAATACATCGTCACGCACAATCCGCTCTGAAATCAGAATCGAATCTTCGAAGTTGTAACCATTCCATGGCATAAACGCGACCAGCACGTTACGACCAAGGGCCAATTCACCAAGTTCTGTTGACGGCCCATCAGCCACCACATCACCCACTTCAACACGGTCACCAACCCGCACCAATGGGCGCTGATTGATACAAGTTGACTGGTTCGAACGCTGGAACTTGCGCAGATTGTAAATATCAACGCCAGATTTTGACGCATCAGTTTCTTCGGTCGCCCGAATAACGATACGTGTTGCATCGACTTGATCGACAACACCGGCCCGACGAGCTGAAATCGCAGCGCCACTGTCGCGGGCCACCACTTCTTCCATACCGGTACCGACCAGAGGCGCATCAGCTTGCAACAAAGGCACGGCCTGACGTTGCATGTTTGAGCCCATGAGCGCGCGGTTGGCGTCATCGTTTTCAAGGAATGGAATCAGCGCAGCCGCCACAGAAACAATCTGTTTCGGCGACACGTCGAGCAAATCAACCATATTTGGCGGCACCATTTCAAAATCGCCATTGACGCGGCAATTGATCAATTCTTCGTCAATTGTGCCATCAGCCGCAATGGTGATAGTCGCCTGGGCAACGCGGAAACGGGCTTCTTCCATGGCCGACAAATAGACCACTTCTTTGGTGACTTTGCCGTCTTTAACTTTCCGATATGGGCTTTCAATAAAGCCATATTTATTGACCCGCGCGAATGTCGCGAGCGAGTTAATCAGACCAATATTTGGCCCCTCTGGGGTTTCAATTGGGCAAATACGGCCATAATGGGTTGGGTGCACGTCGCGCACTTCAAAGCCAGCGCGTTCGCGCGTCAGACCACCCGGGCCGAGCGCCGAAAGACGGCGTTTGTGGGTGATTTCTGACAATGGATTTGTTTGGTCCATAAATTGTGACAATTGCGACGAACCAAAAAATTCCCGCACAGAGGCGGAGACTGGCTTGGCGTTAATCAGATCTTGCGGCATCACCGTGTCAATCTCGCCAATCGAACTCATGCGCTCTTTAATGGCGCGTTCCATGCGCAGCAGACCAATGCGATATTGATTTTCCATCAACTCACCAACCGACCGCACGCGACGGTTGCCGAGATTATCAATATCGTCAACATCGCCCTTGCCATCACGCAGATTGACCAAGGTTTTGACAACGCCAACAATATCTTCTTTGCGCAGAACGCGAATATCGTCAGGGCATTCTTGATTCAGGCGAATATTCATTTTCACCCGACCAACAGCCGACAAGTCATAACGTTCTGAGTCAAAGAACAGGCCATCAAACAGCGCTTGCGCGGTTTCTGGGGTTGGCGGCTCGCCTGGGCGCATCACGCGGTAAATTTCTTCCAAGGCCGACAATTTGTCACTCGACTTGTCGACAACCAAAGTATTGCGAATGAAAGGACCACGGTTAACCGGATCAATGTTCAATGTTTTAATGTCGGTGAAGCCAAGCTCAATCAAATCAGCCAACAGCTCCTCGGTGATTTCATCACCTGCTTCGGCAAAAATTTCACCGGTTTCCATATTGACCATTTCATCGGCCAAGAAACGCCCGAACAATTCATCATCGGTGACGCGCAGTTTTTCAAGACCATCTTCGGCCAATTTACGGGCCAAGCGCGGCGAGATTTTCTGCCCTGCTTCAACCGCGACTTTTCCGGTCTTATCGTCAATCAGATCATAGACAGGTTTCGTACCGCGACGAATTTCTGGCACGAAGTCGGTAATCCAGCCTTCTTTGCCGCGCGTGTAAGCCACTTTGTCATAGAACATGTCGAGGATTTCGTCTGACGCATAGCCCAGCGCGTGCAGCAAAGCTGTGGCTGGCAATTTACGACGACGGTCAATGCGCACATGCAAAATATCTTTGGCGTCAAATTCAAAATCAAGCCACGAACCGCGATAAGGAATAACCCGAGCGGCAAACAATAATTTACCCGATACATGGGTTTTGCCTTTGTCGTGATCAAAGAACACGCCTGGGCTACGGTGCATTTGCGAGACGATAACCCGCTCCGTACCATTGACCACAAATGTGCCATTTTCAGTCATGAAAGGCAGGTCGCCCATATAGACTTCTTGCTCTTTGACATTGGCGATTGATTTGGCGCCGGTTTCTTCATCAATATCAAAAACCACAAGACGGAGCGTCACTTTCAGCGGGGCTGCATAGGTCATACCGCGCTGTTGGCACTCTTCGACGTCATATTTTGGTTTTTCGAAATCATAAGACACAAATTCCAACATGGCGGCGCCACTGAAATCTGAAATTGGGAAAACAGATTTGAAGACCGATTGAAGGCCTTCTTCAAGTCGCCCACCGTCTGGGTGCACAACCTGCAAAAACTGGTCATAGGAATATTTTTGAACTTCGATAAGGTTTGGCATTTCCACAACTTGTGGGATACGGCCAAAAGAGCGACGGATACGTTTACGACCTGCATATGCTTGCGACATGTGAATTCCTCACTAATAACCTGCGGGCTCGGGTTTCCCCTTAAAACCATGCTTCCCACCCACAAAACGGAAGCACTGACTGCCCTGCAAAAGGCAATACGGGGTGGCCGAGAAAATCCCTGCCACCCCAATTTGCGCGCGTAAAACTACTTGAGTTCTACGGTTGCACCAACAGCTTCGAGCTTTTCTTTGATCTCGTTAGCTTCAGCAGTTGGCGCGTCTGTTTTGACGTCGCTTGGCGCACCTTCAACGAGGTCTTTGGCTTCTTTCAAGCCAAGGCCTGTGATGGCACGTACTTCTTTAATGACGTTAATTTTCTGGTCGCCTGCAGAAGCAAGAACAACAGTAAAGCTGTCTTTTGCTTCAGCAGCACCGGCGTCGCCGCCAGCAGCAGGCGCAGCGGCAACAGCAACAGGTGCTGCGGCAGAAACGCCCCATTTTTCTTCCAGAAGTTTAGCCAAGTCTGCCGCTTCCATAACGGTCAGGCTTGAGAGGTCTTCGGCAATTTTTTCAATATCAGCCATTTTCTTTTCTCCAATCGGTTAATCCGGGATTGCACCGCTTAAGCGGCATCACCCTGTGCAGCTTTGGCGCCCATTACACGAGCCAACTGAGCTGCCGGTGCCTGCAAAACGCCAGCAATTTTGGTTGCTGGTGAATTGATAAGACCGACAAGTTGACCGCGCAATTCGTCGAGAGACGGAAGCGACGCCAGATTTTGCACGCCTGCTGCATCAAGAACGGTCTCGTTCATAATGCCACCAACAATCACGAAACTATCGTTTTGCTTGGCAAATTTAGCGGCAATTTTAGGGGCGGCAACGGGATCGTCTGAATAGGCGATGGCCGTTGGGCCAGTAAATAGGTCGCTAATATTTTCAGCAGGTGTGCCTGCGAGAGCGAGCTTGACCAGACGGTTTTTGGTCACTTTGACCGTTCCACCGACATCAGCCATTTGGTAACGAAGATCATCGATCTCCGGCACTGAAAGCCCGGAATAGTGGGTAACAACGATCACACCAGCATTTTTGAAAATGCCATTATAGTGCGATACGAGCTCTTCTTTACCAGCTCTGTCCACTGTTCACTCTCCTTCGCGTATAAACTTAATACGCTAGTTGGTGGTATCCAAAGACACCACCGGTTCGGAATTGCCGCATCTAACGAATTAAATGCGACGCTCATTCCTGTCCCGGGTCCAGCCGATCAAGCACCGAAGTGCGTAAAAACTGTACTCCCGTCTCATACTGGCCATTAAGCACCTTGCGGCACACCAGTAATCTCGGACAGGCCCAGAGGTCGAAACCTCCGGACAACCACGCCCCCTAAATAAGGGGCCGTCGTATTCGATTAGGCGCTGTCTCCAGCACCTGCAACGTCTAGTTTAATGCCAGGGCCCATAGTCGAGCTGACGGCGAGACGTTGAACAAAAGTTCCTTTTGCGCCCGTTGGGCGGGCTTTTTGCACCGCAGCAATCAAGGCTTTGATATTGCCAATCAGCTGCTCATCAGAGAAGCTGGCTTTGCCAACACCGGCGTGCAAAATGCCTTCTTTTTCAACGCGAAACTCCACCGCGCCGCCCTTGGCTGCACGAACAGCTTCCGCGACATCTGTGGTCACCGTGCCGACTTTTGGGTTTGGCATCAGATTGCGTGGGCCCAAAACTTTGCCCAAACGACCGACTAATGGCATCATGTCAGGGGTGGCAATGCAGCGGTCGAAGTCAATTGTTCCGCCCTGCACCGCTTCCATCAAATCTTCCGCACCAACAACGTCGGCGCCAGCCTTTTTGGCTTCTTCGGCTTTGTCATCACGGGCAAATACAGCAACCCGCTGCGTGCGGCCTGTGCCATTTGGCAGTTCAACCACACCACGAACCATTTGGTCAGCGTGACGCGGGTCAACACCCAAGTTAATTGCAATTTCTACAGTCTCATCAAATTTGGCGGTGGCATTGGCCTTGACCAATTTAATCGCCTCATCGAGCGCATAGAGTTTGTTTTTTTCGACGCTTTCATGCGCCGCTTTAATACGTTTACCAGCCATTAGTCACGCACCTCCAAGCCCATAGATCGGGCAGAGCCAGCGATCATTTTTTGTGCTTCGTCGAGATCATCTGTGTTCAAATCTTTCAATTTTTGCTCAGCAATCTCGCGGCACTGTTTCATGGTTACAGAACCCGCAACTTCGCGCCCTGGTGCACTGCCGCCTTTTGCCAATTTCGCCGCTTTACGCAGATAGAAAGACGCAGGTGGCGTCTTAATTTCAAAGGTAAAGGACTTATCTTCAAAAATCGTCACAATGGTTGGAATCGGCATATTGGCTTCCATTTCCTGCGTCTTCGCATTGAAAGCCTTACAAAATTCCATAATGTTCAAACCGCGTTGACCCAAGGCTGGGCCAATCGGCGGTGACGGGCTCGCGCCCCCTGCAGGCACCTGCATTTTCAGGTAGCCCTTAATCTTTTTTGCCATCTCTCGTTCCTTTCTTGCCGACCGTGAGGCCTGCGTTACGATTATGGGTCGTGGTCGGGCAGTTTGCTCTGCCTCCCACGAACGTTAAATCAGCTCTTTTCGACCTGACCATATTCAAGCTCGACTGGCGTGGCGCGACCGAAAATCGATACCGCCACTTTCAAACGCGCTTTTTCTTCATCAATTTCTTCTACAAAACCGCTGAAGGAAGCAAACGGGCCTTCGCTGACGCGAACCTGTTCACCAATTTCGAAAACAATCGAAGGTTTCGGGCGTTCCACGCCGTCTTGCACTTGATTGACAATTTGGTCGACTTCACGCTGTGAAATCGGTGATGGCCGGTTTTGTGACCCGAGAAAACCGGTCACTTTCGGCGTATCATTCACTAAGTGATAAGCTTCGTCGCTCATCTCCATTTTCACCAGCACATAGCCGGGGAAGAATTTGCGCTCACTATTGACCCGACGGCCACGGCGCATTTCAACGACTTCTTCAGTCGGCACGAGAATTTCCTCAAAAGCATCCTCAAGACCAGCCTGCGCTGCTTGCTCACGAATGCTATCGGCAACTTTGTGCTCGAAATTTGAATATGCGTTTACGATATACCAACGTTTCGCCATTTAATTTGCCAATCCCAATAGCAATGAAACCACCCAGCTCAACAGCTGGTCGGCAATAAAGAAGAACACAGAAGCGATAAACACCAGAATAAAGACCATCGCCGTTGTGACGAGGACTTCATTGCGCGACGGCCAAGTGACCTTGGACGCCTCAGCGCGAACTTCTTGTGCAAATTTCAGTGGATTTGCCATTTATTGCCACATTCCTTACTTGATGCATTTTGCATCAGCGTTTCTTCAAAACCTGCTCGCCTCATTATTAAGGCTGGCAGGAGTGGAGGGGATCGAACCCCCAACCTCCGGTTTTGGAGACCGGCGCTCTACCAGTTGAGCTACACTCCTCCGGTTGGACTATTCAACAATAGCCGCAACAACACCGGCGCCGACTGTACGACCGCCTTCACGGATCGCAAAGCGCAGCTTTTCTTCCATGGCAACCGGCACAATCAGCTCGACTT
>Ga0209654_1001624_pt1 | contig 17418 bp, 27 predicted proteins | sample SaaInl1SG_22_DNA_FD_184646 | JGI IMG/M metagenome (GOLD analysis project Ga0209654, IMG submission 184646) | Marine microbial communities from expanding oxygen minimum zones in the Saanich Inlet - ESP_161SG_22_DNA (SPAdes) (version 2) | ecosystem: Environmental > Aquatic > Marine > Intertidal... | reverse complement strand
TGATCCGCCGTTGCCACCACTTCCTCCTGCGGAGCCGCCATTACCAACAGTGACAGATACAGAAGAGACGGCAGAAACATCAATAACTTCTATGGCTGTTCCGCCACCGCCACCGCCACCGCCGCCTCGGCCTAATGTCGCAGTACAGCCGCCAGACCCGCCACCGCCGCCAATAACGGTAACCTTTATCAAATTGATTCCAGAAGGTTTTGTCCACGTTCCGTTGGCTGTAAACACCTGCACAGATTTGAGGCCAAACGATACACCAGAGGCAAGATCAGCCGCAGTGACCACCCCATCCTGTACAAGCGATACGCCTGTTGTTCCGTTTAATTCAAGTGCCATCTTAAACCACCACCCATCTTGATCCTGTTGGTACTGTGACTGTGTAGCCTGTATCAATCGTGATCGGCCCTGCACTTACCATGTTGTTACCTGAAGTTATTGTGTAGTTTTCTGCTACTGTAACCTGATTCTCCCATCCGACGACAGCCGTGTTACCACCTGCTGTACCCGGTTCAAACGATGATGTACCTGAGTTGTACACGATGGTTTGACCATCAGCAATACCAGAGGTTGATACGTCTGTGAGGTCACCTAGGTTGGCTACAGTAGAGACTGTGTTGTTTTCCCATTCACCAGAGGTGCTGTTGTACACCAGAGCTTCACCGTTAGCAGGTGTAGTGATGGTTACGTCTGAGAGGCTGTCAAGATCACCAATGCCGTCTGCAATGGCTTGAGCATCTGCTACAGCGTCTGCACCAACTTCTTCCCACGCAGAGCCGTTATAGACCTTCATCGTTCCGTCAGTGGTGTTGAAGTAAAGAGCACCTGTAATGAGTGCATCGCCATCGTTGTCGAGTGCAGGATCAGATGCCTTAGCACCTAAGTAACGATCATCAAAGCTGTCGTAGCTTGCCGCCGCATTAGCTTCACTTGTGCTTGCATTAGAGGCTGACGTAGCCGCCGCAGTTGCGCTGTTACTCGCTGATGTTGCGGAGCTACTAGCCGCTGATGCTGAAGTGCTTGCATCGCTTGCAGAGGTAGATGCGTTGCTTGCAGAGGTAGCGGAATTAGTTTCTGATGTGCTTGCGTTGCTTGCTGATGTAGAAGCCGCTGAAGCACTATTGGCCGCATCGGTAGCACTTGAAGCCGCCGCCGCCGCTGATGTAGCCGCATCAGTTGCAGAGCCTAGAATAGAGTCTACATAGCCCTTGCGTGTCAGTGTGTCGTCTGTGGCAGGTGTAGCAGTGCTAGTGATCTTGTTAGCACCAAGTGTAATGTCACCTGTCATTGTGCCACCGGCTAGCGGTAGCTTGGTAGCAATAGAATTAGTAATGGTAGTAGCAAAGTTAGCATCGTCATTGATAGCCGCCGCTAGCTCATTGAGTGTATCAAGAGCACCCGGTGCAGAGTCGATGACGTTGGCTACGGCAGTGTCTACATAGCCCTTAGAAGCCGCATCAGTGGAATTAGAAGGTGTTGCTACTGTTAGTGTACCTGCGACACTAAAGTTGCCTGTAACGCTACCAGAGGCGATTGTAGCCGCACCTGATGTCGATACAGTAGAAAGAGTTGTATTGCCTGTAACGCCTAGCGTACCACCAACAGTGGTGTTATTCGTTACAGCTAAAGAAGTAGGGGCAGTACCGATCTCAACGATAGTACCTGAGTTGTTTGTAAAGAGTCGCTTGTCAACAGTGTTAATGGCAAGTTCGCCAGTAGACAAGTCGCCTGTGGTAGGTACGGCTCCAGTAGTGGTGGAGCGTTTAATGAGGATGTCTGTAGCCATCTTCCATTCCTGTTTTGGTAGGGAACAATGAGAAGGTAAAACCCCTCCGTAGAGGGGCTACCAGAAGGATACTATTAGCCCGGAAGTGCTAACAAGAATCCAGTTTCAGGACGCAGTACCTGTACACCGTACAAAGTGTCTGCTGTCATGAGGTCAGCAAGGTACTCTTGCTTGTACTGAGTCTGAGTACGAACATTCATCTGCTCTGCTAAGACCATAGTGTCACGGTGTGCCAAGATAGCACCACGAGTGTCGTTGACAGAAGTAGTAGATGTGTTCTGAACCGCAGTCTCAATGACAGGTACGTTAGAAGAAACGTATACGTCAACACCGTACAATGATCCAATCTGACCGTTGTTTACGCCACCAGTGGTAACGAAGTCAGAAGAGTTGTAGCGGTCAATGCCCAAGATGTCACGACGAGCCGATGGAGGAATGACGATGAAACGTCCGTCCATTGGTGTGTCTGCATCGTCCATCAACTTAATCAATTGACGGAAAGCAAGGTCAGTAAACACGTCAGTGTCTTCCATTGTGTCGTCTGCGTAGGTAGCAATACCTGATGTAGAGTTCACATAGTAAGCGTTTGAGTGTTCCCAGTTTGCAGGATCAGTTGGGTCTGTTGCAGTACCGTCACCAAAACGCAGACCAAGGTTGTACAGGTCATTGTCAAGTTGAAGGGCCAATGCATAACCTGCATCGTCTGTGTAGAAGCGACGCATTGAGTCAAGAGCCTGAACGTCCACGATGTCTTCAATCATGCGTGAATATTCAAAGTGCTTGTCAATTGCAATCTGTACTTCTGATTCTGTGTCAGCTTGAATAGTGACAGCAGTGTTTGCCGCCTTAGCTGTTGCAGAGCCACGAGTAGGCTTAGGAATATGAAGAGTGTCGCCCTTCTTTCCAACCATTGACATCTTGTTGACGAGGTTCGCCAATACAAGGTTCTTTTTGTAAGCCGCAATGATCTCGTCAGACCAGAGTTCTGGAATGAACGTAGCCGCATTGGTGCTGTTTACGATGGAGGTACTGCCTCCGGGATATGCTACTTTAGCCATGATAGTTCCTTAATGTTACCTGACCCGACCTTCTGCATAAGCGGTTCTAATTTCTTCCGCTAGTTGCATATAGCGGTCTGGGTCTTTTTGCATGAGTTTAATGATGTCAGCTCGACGGTAGAGTTTTCGACTAGGAGCTTCAGCGGAACCTTTAGTATCGCCTGTAGAGGCTTTCTTAACAGATTCTTTACGGGCTTTGGTTTCTGACTTGGCTGTGTCGCTTACGACAGTCTGTCGTTCTTTCCACAGGGTCAAAAGCTCATCAGCACTATCAAAGTCATAACTTTGGTCTGCACGTCTCAGAAGTTCTGTACGTACTTTTGATTTTGTTACCCAATCAATAAAACCTTGGTCTTGAATGATTGTTTTAAAATCAGGGTGTGCTGATTGAAGCCTTGCTAATGCTTCTTGTTGTTTAAGTTGCTTACTAACAGTTTCAGCTTCTTTAATTTTCGGATGATTTGCAATTGCATACTCGACCGCTCGTTGAGGGTCAGTATAGAAATCAACCTCATCTACAGTATCACTGTCGTGGGCTTGTTGTTGTGAAACGAGTTGTGTGGAGATAAAATCATCAACGATCTTTCGTAGTTCACCAACCTCAGAGCTTTGTCGTCCCATCGCCTTTTCGGCTTCTTGATGCATACGAACAATGTCTTTAATGTCTTTGCCCTGATATTTCTCAGGGAGGTCATCTTCAGACTTCTCAGGTTCTTCTACAGTTTCTTCTTCACCTTCTTCAGGTAAATCTGAAACTTCTTCGTCAAGGATTTCTTCTTCCCGCTCGTCTATAAATTTTGCCATTCATTACTCCGTGCCGTAGCATTATGGAAGTGATTATTTTCTAGCGGCTCTCTCATGATCCCTAGCCCACTTATCATCAGCATCGGGCCATCCGATTCCTTTGAAATGTGAGGATACACTTGAGATTATCCGCTGTGCTGTGTCGCCACATTCAGGACAAGTTGCGTAAACATCGTTAGAGTCTACCCACTGTTCTTCTATGTGTTGACAATTCGTACATTTAAAGTCAAACCGCTTAATCATCATTAGACTCCAAGAGTTCATCATGAGTTCTGCGGATGCTATCTTCAAAGTACAGAATTTGTTTTAGAACTTTAAGTTGACCTTGGATTGACGCAAGATCAACTTCATCTTTAATATCTTCAATACGAAAGGTATCTGAAATATCCTCAAGGTCTTCTACAAATTGTTTCCAACCTGCTGTAGAGAACATATCAAAGTAGTTATCATATTGTCGTTGTAGTTCTTGATCCAAAAGATTCTCCCTTGTGGGTCTTTCGTTTATATAAAACTATTATACCATAGTTTTTTTCAATTGTCAAGCAGTTTCTGTTGACTTTTTACTGGTTACCTGCTTGGGCGTTCTGGAGGGCTTGGAGAGCTCTTGCTCTAGTTTGTTGATCTTCTCCTCCAGTCGGTCGAACTTCTGGTTGATTTGCCCCAACAGGCTGTTCCATTCGGTCTTGGTTAGCATTTGTCACTCCTCGTGATGCTTGATTGTTTAGTGCTTGTTCTTTGAGATAGAGCTCTGCAACCTTGGCTCGCTTCTCAAATTCTTTATCATCAGCGTCCCCTGCTTTAAGATTAGTCGACAAAGCCTTAATACGATCAGTCTCTGCGTCAAATCTCTCAATTGGGATCTCCGCTAAAATCTTCTGGGCACGGGCGTTGCTTTCTGCCGCCTGAGCATTGAAGGCATTAACTTGAGCTTGAAGCTGTGCTTGTTGTGCTTGTGCCTGTGCTTGTGCCGCTTGTTGAGCTTGTGGGTTAGGCTCAGCAGACTTACGCAAAGATTGAATCAGTTCTTCACGGTTACTGATGTTCATGTGGTCAATGATTGCCTCAAGAAGCTGAGGATACATTGGAGACTGCTTATCCATTGTCTGTAGTAACTGTACAAGCTGTGTTACTTCATATTCACGGGCAATAATACCTAGTGATGAAGTTGGGACAAACTTATAATCAGAGACGGGATAAATCTCAGGAGCAAACTGCATATAACGCCATGCAGACTTCTCAATCATAGGAATCAAAAAGGACTCTTGGAAGTTAATCAATGTACGCTTGTGACGCTTAATGATCGCACCTAAGCCCATTGAGATACCTGCGGCAGTGCTTTCGCTGTTAATTGATCCCGGGATACCTGCGGCATCAATAGCACCAGTCGCTTGCTGTACCATCGTCATCAAATCTTTAGCCTGTGCAAATGATACTTGGTCTAACTGACCAAACTTGAAGGGCTGTAGGATTTCTGCGGGGTTACCGTTGGTTAAGATAGCTTTACCGGGACGTACTTCAAACTTAGAGCCCCGTGGCAAGCGTGAAGCGTCTACGGCAAGCATAGGGTGCACTGTGAGTGCTAAAGCGTCAATACGAGCACGTAACTCAGTGTCAAGAGCTTTCTGGCTATTGTAACCTTTCTCACAGATACCACGGCCCCAGAAGCGACCGGGGACAACATCCCAAGGGAACGCTACAATGGGACGATCTTGCATCATGTAGGGGTTCTCTTCAATCTTAAGAAGAGTGCCGCCATTAGCAATGACAGCAACGACCTCAACATATTCTTGACCGTGAGTTGATTCTTCTTCGTCTTTTTCAACTAAATCTGAAACATCAACATCGTCATCGTACTCTTCTTTAATCGCCTCTTCGTATAGATCTCGTGGGATTAAACCATAATACTTTGTCAAGCGAATCTTGTCATCATTATAAATTGTTAGTTCTTGATCAGGCTCAAGGTCAAGTTCATCAAAAGTTGTTGAAACCTCAACATCTCGATAAATGCCTTTGTTAATCATCATGTCGACTTGGTGCTTAGGTACAAACTCGTCAATGGCAACACCAAGAGCATCTTCTACCGTTGTAGCCACAGGATCAATTAAGAAGTTCTGTGGGAGCACTGGCTTTACTTTAACGACAAACCGGTCACGTTTCTCAACGCCGACAGCAGTCATTGCTCCGTCCATGACAGGACGAGTTGCAGGAGCGGCCTCAATTTGTTCGTCAAGCACTAGCTCAGCAACACCTGTACCAAACACGGCGGCATTAAGAATTGCCTCAGCAACCTGCTTCCGAACTTTTGTTTTGGCAAAGTCTTCTTGTAATTGTTTTTTAAGCATGGAAATATCACCACGCTCTTGGTCTTGTAGGTCATCTTTAATGTCGAAGAACGACCCACGACCAAAGGTTGCTTCTTCAACCTCAGCAACAGAAGATTCTACGGCTTGCTGAAGAGCAGGGGCAATTAATCGGGAGCGTTCTGACTGACGTAAGGTGTCTTCAGAGGCCCAGATGCCACGCCAAAGGCGATAATACTCATCAAACTTCTCACGATAGTTTGAGTCGTAGTGGTCACGCCATTGATCGCACTTTGACATGATCCACCCTTCGGCGTTGTTCTGCTCATTTACGTAATCGTCATATTCCATATCAGTATCCTGCTACTGGGTCTAAAATGTCTAACTCTTCTTGTTCAAACTCTGCGTAGTAGCTGACGTTCGCAATTTGGTCAATATACGCTAAAGCATCCACAAGATCATCATGGACTAAGGCATTAGGGAATTGAAACAGTTCGTCCATAAATTCACTGTTCCATTCTCCTGTATTGAGGGTAATCTGTCCGTGCTCAAAACGTCCTTGAAGCGACCAAACAACCCTATCAGTTTTCTTTTTGTTGCCGTGTGTAAGCTCTTCCACCCTGAAAAACCGTTGACCGGATTTCATTAAGTCCGTAAGATACGGAAGTACCGCATTTTTGAGTGCACCCTTCTCGATGCCGACTGATACTGGCTGATAATACTCGACAGCGTCGAATATCTTCTTTGCTGTCTTCTTGATATCCCATCGACCATGTACAATATCCGCTACCCACCATCCGTGCTCACTTACCTTAACAATCGCAATAGCTGTTTGGTCAAGTTTTTTAGCCTTGGACTTACTTGCGCTTTCCACATCAGCAAAACCCGCAAGGTCGACTGCAATATAATAATCCCCAACGTCAGGCTCTTCATCATCAAACTGTAGCCAATCTTCTTTAAAGATTTCACTACCTGATGCTTCAAACGATGCCAGAAACTCCTGTCGGAAGGCGTATGACGACATGGACTTTTTAGCTGTATCAATTTCGTCTGGGTCGAGAAGTGGATTGTCATAAGACGTAAAATGCCACGCCTTATAACTATCATCATCTTCTAACTCCGCATACTTGTACAATTCATAGAAGTGGTTTCGGCCCATTGGCGTACCAATGAACATTGCTTCACCCTTTTGGTCAGCTAGAGCAGGACGTAGGATTTGTTCCCAAACAGAGGGTTTCATATCCGCATATTCGTCCATTACTAGGAACTTAAGGGAGACACCACGCATGGTCTCTGGTCTGTCAGCACCTTTTAAGGAGATCGTACAGCCGTTAATTAGAGTGATCTGTAGGTTGTTAATGTGGGAGCTCTTGATGACTGGGTGCCCAAGTTCAAGCAAGGTTGTCCACATGATGTCCCTAGCTTGCCCTTGAGTGGGTGCAACGTAGAATACTTGACCTTTCTCAGTCTGCAAGGCATTAATAATAAGTAACCAAGCCGCTAGTCTGGACTTCCCAGTACGCCGACCTGCGGCAACAATCTTAAATCTGGTCTTGTCGCCAAAGACATCCTGTTGCCACGGAAGAAGCTCGACATTGAGTTCTGTTGACATTAAGTCTTAGCGTCCTTCATGATGTCGACAAGTTCTTTGCTACGACGGCCTACCTGAGTGTACCACTTAGAATCAATCATCTCATTAGCGGCCATTAGGTAGTTGCCTTCGTTGACGTAACGTAGCATATTTTGAAACTTACTAAGGCGGTTACGACCAAGGTTAAACGCCATGTTGACTAAGACACGCTGTGCGTCTGGAGCTTGCCCTGCAAAGTTTAAGACAAGAGCACAGGCATCCGTATAAGCAACATCACAGTCCTTACGGAAGACATCAAGGATTCTTTCGTCAGTCACAGGTGTGCCGACAGGCCAAGTGTGCTCCATGTCTTCTTCAGTAACCATATGTCCGATTCCAAAGGTAGGGTATCCTTCAGAACACAAATAGATCTCAGTGACGTAACCTTCGTGACGAACTAAGTCTTCTTTAACAATCTCTATTAGTTCATCCTTCGTCATCAATCACCTCTGCATCTATAATATCGTTCTCAGTAACCTTGGCATCACCAATGCCGCTAATGGTAATCGACACTGAAGGACGACTACCACCTTCTTTATCTTTTTCAAAATAAGACACTGGTAACATTCTGTCCATTAAGAGCTTCCAAGCCGCCGCTTGGTTTTTATGGTCATCATTCAGTGCCGCATCAAGAATACTATCCAAGACCTTACGAGACTTAGGTGAAGCCAACATACGAGCCTTATACTCGTTAATGATGGCCGCATCGCCTTTAGGGCGACCAACCTTACCCCTACCTCCTGCCCTTTTAGACTGAACTAGGTTCTTTTTTGGTCGTCCAGTGGTCTTAACCTCTGGTTGGTCTTCTTGATCCGACATAAGTATTCTCCTAATTGGTACTTAAGTGTCACACGAGTGTACTGAATGGTATAAACAACAAGACTAAAAAGAAGACTACTAAACAAGAAACTTCATTCTGTCTCGTTATTACTTAAGATAGGAATATTATAGCATAGAAATTACTAAATGTCAATACCTAATAGGAAAATAACTTAATAATCCCGCTTAGGTGTGCTTATGATTCTATTGTACCCGCCCCTGTACCTTTTGTCAACCCCTTGACACCTCTTTTTACCATTAATTTTACTTATGAATACCTAAGTATATCATAAAGATACACTATTATAACACATAAGTGGTACTTTTGTGCAACTTTATTGCATTTAAGTGGTTTTTTAGGGTTTCTAAAGTGGGCTTTTGTTGTGCCTGAGCGGGTACACTCAAGTTACAACAAATGTAATCTCCCCTCCCCGGGGTCACTTGGGGGTACCCTTAGGCCACTAATGATTAGCATATGAAACATTAGCACACTAAAGATTAACCTGCGAAACATTAGCACACTAAAGATTAACCTGCGAAACATTAGCACACTAAAGATTAACCTGAGGGGTTGACAGGCGGGATTAGGTGTGCATCGGGAGTTCCCAAGTGGTGCATGTGTGTGCCTGAGTAGGTACCTCAGGAGCCACCCAAGCACCACCCAAGCAACACTATCAACAACACAAGAACCGATAGATAAATACAATTAGGTCAGGGTTGACCACATGAATATAATGACCACCACACACACAGGAGAACACACATGAAAACAAAGAAGATCACAGCACGTATCAGCGTTCACTATGTCGAGCACCATGATGAATATGAGGTGCGGGTTAAAGGGTTGCCAGATGCGACCTACCACACAGACGACAAACAGGACGCATTAGACACAGCAAAGCACATGGCAACACTGCCTGTTAATCAGTGAGGAGAACACACATGAACACAGTGACTAAAGAACAGGCAGAACGCCTAGCAACAGACTACAGAGCCTTCAGTGAGGCAGTCAGCCTAGACAGTGATCTGTCAATATCTGTCTGGGGCAAGATGCTACTGAAGACTCAGAGAGAATTAGGTATTGAGATGCACAGCGAGAAGCTGTTAGAATCCATGATCCGGTCAGCAGATCGGAAACTAAACCAACAGGAGGCGGCATAAGCCGTCTCTGACACAGAGGAGAAACTACCGTGAGAAAAATTGAGAAAGAAATGAACTACGCAATTGCACAAGGTCGCAACTGGTCATCAGCTAACACAATGGTCAGAGTAGATCCAGAGACTAGACTACGTAATGTCTACCTGCACGGACACCACATCGCCACAGTAGATGTACACACGTCTGGTTGGGGTTGGTCTGGTCACGTCAAGCCAAATCTAGAAACGCTCAGTAACTGGCCGACGAATACGACTAAGAGTCGCCTGAGGGCCCTTGGGGTTGATGTCTACACACGCAACCACACCACATACGTTGACGGAGTGCCAGTATTATGAAGACGATGAACACAGCACGATTTGAGGTTGGTATTCACGACGACCGCAAGCACGGTTGGTTCGAGCATCATGAGCATGGTGACGAGTACGGCGGTGGTCTCTGGTTTGATAGTGGCGTAGTGGTTGACTACGACGGGATCTCAGGGTATCTTCCGGCTGAAATCCTTGAGGCTCTAGAGGCTGAGGGATTCAACGTGGACGACATGAGACCAGAGGAGGATTGACCATGATCTACCAATACCAACACCAAGGCGACACGTTATACATCAGCGTCACAGAGTTTGAGAGCCTAGGTGCTCTCGACACTGACGAGCATTTTTTCGTGATTGACTACCAAATCCCACACTGGGTAGACTCTCAAGGCTCAATATGGCAGGGCCAATATCCACACATGACAGCATCGCTTGACGATGCGATAAGGGATCATGTAGCCCATGAGCACTACACTAGAACGACTGACGAGGAGACTGTATGACAGACCATGAGAGCCAATACGACCCACAGCTTGAGTGGGTCATTGAGGAGGTGATCCATGCGATCACCAACAAGCAATGCACGGAAGCTGTCTGGTATGAGGTCTATGAGAACATTTACCAGACGACAGCCGATGATGGTTGGGACGAATACCAACTGCAACAGCGGTTGGAGGCTGAGGGCGAGGCACGATACGAACAGGAGCGACAGGGTGAATAAAGTACCGCCAGTAGAGCGTGACCTATTGACTGGAGGGCTGACCTTTGAGTCAGCTAGTCGATGGTGTAAATTCCTCTCTGAGGAGTTCGACTGGCAGGGTAATAGGTCGCTATCAGAATATTACAAACGGCGAGCACAGGAGCTCTCAAGGGCTCCTACGGGCTCTTTACACGACAGAAGGCTTGAGGAGGCCATTAAAGCATGGAAAAAATAGGTTTTAACGAGTGGGCTTTCGTCTTGCTGATGGCGTTCAGTGTTAGCGTACTGGTCGCAGGGTTCTTAGGGTGGTTGTTAGTCGAACGTGACGGGGCACCGTTTAAAAGAAAAGACGATTAATGGAGTGCCTAGAGAAACAACAAGGCGACCTAGTGTCAGGTTGGGCCGTAGGGTTTGCCCTCTTGACAGGTCTAGTTGCCGTGATATTATCGGTAGTCGTTTTTGACTACTTACAGACAGAAATTAAAAACATGATGGAGAATTGACATGAGATGCAGAGCTTGTGATTGCGAATTGACAGACATTGAGTCGACACGAAAGGACTCGACGACAGGAGAGTTTTTAGACCTCTGTGGTGGCTGTCTTTCAGTCATGCGACAATCTCAGTTTGAGGACGACTTGAAAATTAATGAGTTCGTCCCTATTGTAAGTGATGAAGAAACGTGGTAGGATACTTATGTATTACTTAAGCAAGCCTAGGAAACACCTTAGGACTAATATTAAAAAAACTAATATGAAACAACGTAAGATATCTAAGGTAGAACTTAAGGAGTACCTAAGATATCTTAAGGAGATCGAAATATGTTGAATGATGTCTCAACAGCAATTATACTGTTAGAATTACGGAACAGAGTCTTTGACCAGATTGAAGACCCTGAACCGCAATACGACGCTTTGTTGTCAAACCTGTCAGGAAAGCGTATACTAGAGCTAGGGGCTGTCTTACAGGACACCCCAATCACAACACCTGCACCTAAGGAGGTCAGATAATGTCTGTAATCAATGGAACTGTCGCATTTGCGAACCTTACAGAGCACGAAGTGTTCAACGGCCAGTCAACTGGGAAATATTCTGTTGTCGTCTCACTTGACGATGACGAGGCCAAGAAGCTAGAGGCTGAAGGGGTCAAGATCCGCACATACAAGGATCAACCACAGCGTAAGTTCACCACGAAGTTTGAGGACTTCACCATCATCGACAACGAAGGCGAGCCCGTATCTAAGAGCTCAGTCCGTTGGGGCGATAAGGTGCGTATTAAGTACAACCTTGGAGCACCTCACCCTGTCCACGGTTGCACTCCGTATATGCAAGCAATCCGTGTGGTCGAGAAAGGAGAGCATGAAGTTGAGGACGATGGAGAGTTCTGAGTTCCTCGGCCATCAAGGGTGTAACAAGTGCGGGAGCAGTGATGCTCTCGCCACTTACTCAGATGGTCATGGGTATTGTTTTAACTGCCTAACCCATTTCAAGGAGGTCGACGGAGTGGAAGCTGTGGAAAGTAATGTTATCAGCTACAATAAGCCTGTCGAAATGTACGGAACACCAATGGCAATCACAGCACGGAGGATATCTCTCGACACTGCGAAACGCTACGGTGTAACGTCAGACGATACAAAGCAGTATTACCCGTACTATGATAAGGACGGTAAGCTGATTGGCTCTAAGGTTCGCACAGTCGAAACCAAGGAGTTCAGCACTCGTGGCGATATGCGTCACAACGTGCTGTTCGGTCAGCAATTGTTCAAGTCAGGCGGTAAGTATGTGACTGTCGTCGAAGGTGAACTAGATGCACTGGCCGCTTATGAGATGCTAGGGTCACGCTATGCTGTGGTCTCAGTGTCCAAAGGTGCCGGTGGTGCAGTCAAGGACTTCAAGCAGAACCTAGAGTGGCTTGAGGGCTTTGAGAATGTCGTCATCTGTTTTGACAACGATGCCGCCGGTAAGGAAGCCGCAGAGAAGTGCGCTCAGATACTCAGCCCTAACAAGGCCAAGATCGTCTCTCTGGGAGCCTTTAAGGATGCCTCAGACTATCTCAAGGAGAATAAGGTCAGGCAGTTTACTGCTGAATGGTGGGAAGCTAAATCCTACCGCATGACCGGGGTAATTACCCTTGAGGATGCTTGGGGTGACTTCATCAAGCGTGGCACAGAGGAGGTCATTCCCTTCCCTGAGTCATTCGGTATGCTTAACTCCATGCTGAACGGAGGCATTGCCGCAGGAGAGATCACCGTCATCGGTGCACTCACGTCTGTTGGTAAGACCACTATGGTCAACGAGATCGCCTATCACTTCTGGAAGAACACCAACAAGAAGATTGGCTGTGCGTTCCTAGAAGCATCTAATGGTGAAGCTGTCGAGAGTCTCTTGACGGTGCAGACCGGACACAATCTGTCCCTTGAAGATCGCAAGAATATCGACTACGACAGTCTGCGTTCAGAAATCATCACTGACGGTCGTATCCTACTACTCGACCACAGTGGTGCTGTCGATGCTGATGAGTTGTTCTTGAAGCTCCGTGCGATGGTCAAGGGGAGTGGCTGTGATGTCATTATCATCGACCCACTGCAAGCGGCTGTCATGAGTAACGACAACGGCACGATTGATGAGTTCATGGATCGGTTGCTCAAGCTCGCTAAAGAGACTGACGTATCTATTATCGTCGTAAGCCACATGCGGAAGCCTAGCATCACGAATCCGCACAACGTCAACGAGTACGACTTGAAGGGCTCAGGTTCAATTAACCAGATCGCTTTCAATACGATTCTGTTAAGTCGTGACAAGATGGCAGAGGATGAGTATGCACGGAACAGCACACAGGTGCAGGTCGTCAAGTGTCGTCGCACAGGCATCACAGGATCAGCAGGTTGGTTGTACTATAATGGATTAACTGGTAGACTAGAACGTGGAGAGAAGCCAGAAGTTCATGAAGCAAACAACATTGAGGAGTTCTAATGCAGTGCGTGTGGGATATTGAGACCAACGGCCTCAAGCCAACGAAGATATGGTGCCTATGTGCTATCAAGGGTGACAATATGTACACGCTTGAGAACCCAACGAAAGAGATGGTTGAAGAACTATTCTCTGACGTGACGGTGCACATCGGTCACAACTTGATTGGTTATGATATCCCTGCGGTTGAGCGACTCTTGAACGTGTCGATAAAAGGTGAAATCATCGACACATTGGTGATGTCACGTTTATACAATCCACAATTAGAGGGAGGACATTCACTGGCCGCATGGGGCGAGCGTCTGAACTTTCCAAAAGGAGACTATTATGATTGGTCTGCGCTTACGCCAGAAATGGTGGAGTATTGTAAGCAAGACGTTAGCGTTACTCAACGACTATACGAGAAACTCAGTGGGCTTCTTAGTGAGTTTGGAGATAACAGCATTACTCTTGAGCACTCAGTACAGTGTGCAATTACACAGCAAATCCAGAACGGTTGGCTCTTAGATGAGCGTAAGGCTACTGACTTAGTAGCAGAACTAAAGGAGAAACAATATGATCTTGAAGAAGCCGTACATGAAAAATTTCGTCCGCTACCTACGTTCATTAAAGAGATCGTACCTAAGTACAAGAAAGATGGTTCGCTTTCTTCAGTGGGACTCAAATTCTTGGGCGACAACTGGACGCAGGTAGATGGTGCCTTCTCTCGCATTGACTGGCCTGAGTTCAACCTAGGATCTCGACAGCAGATCGGGAGGTATCTTCGGCTCTTTGGTTGGAAACCAGAGAAGTTTACGGAGACTGGTCAGGCTATTGTCGACGAGAAGACACTGGAGACTGTTACTGACATTCCTGAGGCTCAGCTTATTGCGGAGTATCTCATGGTTGGTAAGAGGATCGCACAAGTCCAATCGTGGCTTGACTCAGTCGAGGATGACGGTCGAGTACATGGGCAAGTCAACGCAATCGGAGCAGTCACAGGACGTATGACACACAGCAAGCCTAACATGGCTCAAGTTCCTGCCGTAGGAGCCCCCTATGGCTACGAGTGCCGTGCGTGTTGGATTGTGCCAGAAGGTCACAAGCTAGTCGGTGTGGATGCGTCAGGGCTAGAGCTTAGGATGCTTGCCTCATTCATGAACGACAAGGAGTATACTAATGAAATCCTCAACGGAGATATTCATACAACAAACCAAGTCAATGCAGGGCTGTCTACACGAGCTCAGGCAAAGACATTTATATACGCCTTCCTATACGGAGCAGGAGACGCCAAGATCGGTTCTATTGTGGATGGAAGTCAGAGAACTGGAGCGCAACTTAGACAACGCTTTCTCGAAAATACTCCCGCACTTGCAGAGCTTAGAGAAAGAGTCTCAATTGCCTCACAGCGAGGCTACCTCAGAGGACTGGACGGACGATGCCTTCACATCAGAAGTGAACATTCTGCCCTGAATACACTCCTTCAGTCTGCCGGGGCAGTCGTCATGAAGAAAGCTCTAGCGATCTTCACAGAGTATGCTCCTAAGTGGAATCTGACGTACAAACTCTTGGGGTCAATCCACGATGAATATCAGTTAGAGGCTCCTGAGTCTCAGGCTGACAAGGTTGGTTGGTTGATGGTTGAGTCCATCAAGGCCGCCGGTGTACAGCTTGACCTCAAGTGTCCTCTGGACGGTGAATATAAAGTTGGAAATAATTGGGCAGAGACCCATTAATGTGATATACTATTACTCTAGTAAGGAGAACGATATGACTCAGAATATTTATACAGTAGAAGATTTCGAGGAGCGTTTGTCAGAATTGACTATAGGCACTGATGATGTACAGCAACTCATGGATTTTGTTCGTCGCCTCGACCAACGGTACAACTGGCAATCTAAGCGGTGCAACGTAGCGGCTAATCTTCTAGGCCATGATTTAATTAATGAATGTATGCAGGATGAAGATTAATGGATAAATCAATTTACACATTGGTCGACGACATTTACGCCCTGATGGAGAACCGTAATACTCCTCAGGATGTAGACGTTGATGCGGAGATTGAACGCTTTGGTGAGGCTATGAAAGACCTCATGAAGAAAGAGTTCAAGCCTTCAGCTTTTGGAGATAGTCGCAAGCTACGTCTGAGTGCTATTGGAAAAGATGATCGTCAGCTTTGGTACAGTGCTAACAAGTTCACCAAAGAAAAGCTACAACCACACACGTACATTAAGTTCATGTATGGTCATATGCTTGAGGAGTTTGTCTTATTCCTAACTCGCATGGCAGGGCATCAGGTTGCCGATGAGCAGAAGCTCTGTCAGGTCGAAGGTGTTAAGGGATCAATGGATGCCCGTATTGATGGCCGGTTAGTTGACATCAAGTCAACCTCATCGTTTGCCTTCAAGAAGTTCAAGGACGCTACGCTTGCGTATGATGATCCCTTCGGCTATGTTTCTCAGTTAAAAGCATACGCTCACTCTGAGGGAGATACTAAGTACGGTTGGATTGCAATCGACAAGCAGAATGGAACACTGTGTTACCTTGAGTACGATGAAGAAGACACACAGGCTCCTGTTCACTCTGTGATTAGCTATGACATTTCTGAGCGAGTACGCCATGTAAAAAAGCTAGTCGAGCTACCGGAGCCACCGGGGTTTTGTTACGAGCCCGTTGCCGATGGGAAATCTGGAAACAAAAAGCTCGCTACGGGTTGCTCGTACTGCGCTTACAAGCACCACTGTTACCCCACCTTAAGAGGATTTGCTTATTCTACTGGTGTAAGGTTTTTAACAGAGGTGGCTAATGAGCCTAATGTTCCTGAGATTACGTTGGAGAAGCCATGACAGAGATAGTATGTCGTAGTTGTAAAACTACATTAACAGATGATAACTGGAGTGAATCATGGAAGTCAGTCGGTCGAGAACAATGTACCGATTGCTCCCACGAGTACAATAAACGCTCTAACAAGAATCGGATGTGGATCAATGGAAAGTATATTCCTCAGTCTCATCCGCTATACAAGCCGGGGCGTTACAATAGTCTTGACGACGCTTGGTCGCATTGTGAGATTGATGAGCGTACAACAGAAGGAGAAGTTTACATTATCCGAAATCGTGCGTGGCCTGAGTGGCAGAAGATTGGTAAAGCTGTAGACGCTCAGGATCGACTCAAGGGTTACCAAACTGGGTCACCTAAGCGGGACTATGAGTTGATCCATACAGAGTGGTTCTCAAATCGACACACAGCAGAGAAAGCAATTCATAAGATGCTTGAGAAACATAAGAGTTGCCATGAGCGTCGAGGTGAGTGGTTTAAGTCCTACGACTCCGTCATCAAGGAGGTTATGCGTGAGTACAAAGAAACGCAAGGGCAAACCGCCTAAGGGCTACGATAGTTGGTTTGAGTACGAGTTGCACCAAGGTGCGCTCAAGCAGTGTAAATATCATACAGGTCTGGTTCATTACACACAGGAGAAAATATACGAGCCTGACTTTGTAATCGGAGACTTCCTGATAGAGGCCAAAGGTCGCTTCAGGGACTCTGAAGAAGCACGAAAGTATGTAGACATACGAAAGAGTTTAATATTTGAAGAGTTAGTGTTTGTGTTTTACCACCCAGACACACCAATGCCAAGAGCAAGGAGACGTAAAGATGGGACTAAGTTCACAATGGCTGACTGGGCTGACAAGAATGGTTTTAGGTACTACACTGTCGAGACCATTACTGAACTTCTTAAGGAAGCGAAAGTATGCTAACATTTACCGACGTGTGTGACCGATTGAAACAGCAGGATGAGATCAGTGTCCTTGAGGTGCTTGAGATCACCTCAGAGGAACTGGTTGATCGTTTTAACGATAAGATTGAAAACAAACTAGATTACTTTTTGGAGGACTTAGAAGAT
>Ga0209654_1001616_pt1 | contig 17472 bp, 14 predicted proteins | sample SaaInl1SG_22_DNA_FD_184646 | JGI IMG/M metagenome (GOLD analysis project Ga0209654, IMG submission 184646) | Marine microbial communities from expanding oxygen minimum zones in the Saanich Inlet - ESP_161SG_22_DNA (SPAdes) (version 2) | ecosystem: Environmental > Aquatic > Marine > Intertidal... | reverse complement strand
TACGCTGAATTGATGTCCACCAAACTGAGCTCCAGCACATACCATAGTGGATATACCCCCACCTGTGTACACACCGCCACCGCCACCGGAGCCTAGATGGGTACGAAAGAATAGTCGTTGTGAAGGGGTATTAAAGCGTAACCCCATGGAGTAATTCATATAACCGTCAATATTACCCAATGCACCTGCCCCTAGTTGCAGTTCAGCTCCAACGGTATGAATGGTGTTCAAATACTGCCCAACACGCACACCTGCATAAGCACTTTGCACGGGTTCACTGTTGCGGGAAGCATCTTCCGGCCCTAAGAACCAAAGACCGGTGACTAATTCGAAGTAAGTTGGATAATAGCGGTTGTGGCCGCTGTATTCTATTCGATAAGGTAATACATATGTGTAGCCGATGGAAATATGATTCGAGGTAATAGCTCCTGAAGGAAAATTAATGTGATTATAGGCTACATCAACAATCCCGTATTTACTCTTAACACTCATTCCCGCATACCCACGGTACATTAATCCATCGCCGTCTGGGGCACCTGCACCGCCTCCAGAGGCTAGCGATCCACCCATATGAGCAAATACCCATGGACGTAAATATTGATAAACACCTCCTGTAAATCCGAAGGCATAAAAACCACCATAATTCCCCAAGACGGCACTTTGGGTCTCTAACCCCCCAGAGATCGAGGTTTTTGTCTTCGTGTAATCCTTGACTAACTCGAAGCGCTGAGTCACCCACATCATGTCATTAGAGGGTTCCAATGGCTCAAACATTAGAGTCATTGAAGTCCCTTGAGCTAAAGCAGTAGAAGTAAAAACAACGGCAAGGAAAAAAGAGAATATTGATTTGGACATGCACAAATATAAAAAGCCCGCTCATTGCTGAACAGGCCTAAACTCAAGTTTATGGTAATTGTTTGTTTAGTATAATTTGTAGATCAAACCGATACTTACGTCGCTTTCTCCTGGTTCTGGAGTCAAGAAAACCTGTGGACTTACGTACAGCTTGTTACTTACTTGGTAACGAAGTGTCGCTCTTGCACCCAACGTTAGGGGGTAAATAGGGAAATTATATAATAGCCCAGTAGTCCAAGCTCCGGCACTAATTGTTCCTTCCCATTTTGGGAAGTCGTATCCTCTCCAACGGTAACGAGGGGCGACATAAAATTTATCTGTCGCCGATCCCGGATGAAAGAGGTCCGTTTGTGCAAATCCCTCTATACCTACTCCCATTTCAAATTCTGCGGCAGCGGTTAGTTGGTGTCCCTGGAATCCGAAGTAGTAACCTAGTTCATATTCAGTAGGGATGTTTACTGATTGTGCCTTAGAAGCAAAGCCAAAGGCAATGAAAGTTAAAGTAAGTAGTAGCTTTTTCATTTTGTAGTATTAATAGCTTAATTCTCTACGAATATATAACCATAATTGATACCACAAAGTATATAATACTCCTGTTACGCTTTTGTGAAAGGTATTTTATACCCAAGTCCTAATTGATATCCCCATTTCGGGAAAGCGGTGGTCGAATAAACATTATAAATCACCTTCGGATTAAATGAAATTCTCTCTGTTATCGGGACATCTACTCCTGCATTAGCAAATACTAATCCTGCTCCATTCCAGAGGTTGATACCTCCGCCTGCACCTGCTCCTACCTGACCTTCAACGTAGGCCCAGCCTCTCTGCAGACGCAAGCCGAACAGACCTTCGGCATAGGCCCCTCTTCCGTCTGTATATGCCCAATAACTCTCGCCACGAAGACTCAACCAGCCTTCTTTGTACAACTGGAATGCAATGCCTAGGTTGGAGAAACCGGATCCCCCTAAGTACGTTCTAATTGAATTTTCAATAAGAAGGTTTGCAGGTGAAAACCCACTTCTATTACTATTTTGAGAATCGAAAGTCAATTCTGTCCCAAGGTGCATACCTACAAACGAGAAATAAAAGGGTCCATCGAAACTCTTTAAGATACCTGCGCTTGTTCCTAAGAAGAACTGTCCCGTGTGAAACTGAACTTCTGAACCTGCTCCATATAAAATTCCTCCACCCGCAGGAGCTCTACCACCGCCACCTGTGCCTAGATTTAATTCACCTAATAAACGTACTGGTCCAAATTGGGTCCAGGCTCCATAACCACCATAGACATCCATATATCCACCAAGGTCTGTTACAGCCGCGGTTAAATACACACTCTGGTACGTCATATCCTGAAAAGACCGACCACCGACTCCTATAAACCCAATAGAGCTGCCTCGCTCATTAATATTACTTAGGACAGTATTGGTAAAGAGTTGTACGTGGGAAGGACGCTCTAAAGGGACATTAAAATCTATCGACTTGTTTAAACTGAAATAGGCACTTGATCCTGTAATGACACCAGTACTCACATAGCTGTATTGCGCGCCAACACCTATCGAATATTCTCCTATACGCTTCTCCACAGTGAATGCAGGTGAAATAAACCAACCCGAACCATCATTGCTTTCAGCACCACCTCCCGAGGTAAACATCAATCGCGGGTGTAGAGTCAATTCATTGTTTAAGGGCAAAATAGCTCCTGCGTGATAACCGAAAGTGTAATATCCTGCCCTGATACCCCAAGCAGCATTGTTAAGTCTAATTCCACCGTACACCGGCAATGTGGGATGATGTAAACTTGCTCCTGTTCCAAAGAAGCCAATAGGCTCTTTTGGTGTTTCATTAACGGTGAGGTAATCAAAATTTATGGATGTAAGTTGTCCGAAAGCACTTAAAGCGCTAAACATTATCAATAGAATGGATAGCTTTGTGGAAATGAAAGGACTTCTGCGCATCTTATTGGTTATGATTTTTGCTTTGGTTAGTGTGCAAGTTAGCGCACAATCCAAAAGAGATACGAATGCTGTTGAAGAAATAGTCGTTTTTACCACACGTGGAATTAACGCCTCTGGTGCCCGTTATCACCTCGATGGATGTAGATATTTAAAAAACGGACAGATTCACATTGATGAGCGTAAAGCATTGCAAAGAGGGTTACTTCCATGCAGTGTGTGTCTCCCTGAGAGAACATCTGACCTTCCTCAGTTGAGAGAAAAGAAGGTAGTACAAAAGAAAGTTGTTTTCAGGAAATGTGGATTTAAAACCGCTAGCGGTGCTAAATGTGAGAGAGAAGCTATCGCTGATAGTCGCTATTGTGAGCTACACAAGACACGCACCAAGAAGAAGAAACGCTAAAAGTAGTTACAAAGAAAAAGCCCCCGGATTTCTCCGAGGGCTTTTCTAATTGTTGGCGATCCGGACGAGACTCGAACTCGCGACCCCAAGCGTGACAGGCTTGTATTCTAACCAACTGAACTACCGGACCGTGTTTCAATTGCGGTTGCAAATGTAAAGGCTATTTTGAATTTCGCAAGTGTTCTCAGATAAAAAATTGAAAAATTTTTAGTCTGAAATACGGACAGAATTAGACTCGCGAGTGAACTGCTTCCATTTCAATATCTTATGACCTAATCCTCGGTAAAACTTTAATAGGTGTGCCCTGCCCTCATCTTGTTGAACCAGCAATCCCTGAGTGATGATTTCGATATCCTTGATCATTTCTTCTTTCCAAGTAGCCAGCTCTTGTTCGAATGCTTGTTGTTGAGAATCTTTCATGATTTATGTTTCTTACTTGAGTAAAGGTTCTTAGGTTTGGACAAAGTACTAAAAATGAAGGTAGCTCTTATACTTGCGGGGGGAAAAGGAACCCGTTTAGCACAAGTGCGGAACGACATCCCGAAACCAATGATGCCTGTTTTGGGTAAACCCATTTTAGAGTATCAGATCAATCTTCTCAAAAAACACGGGTTTACAGATGTTTGGCTCATTGTCAATCATTTGTTCAATCATATTGAAGATCACTTTGGTAATGGCGAGCGTTACGGCATCAATATCCATTATTATGTTGAACCATCACCGCTGGGAACTGTAGGCGGTGTTAAAGCACTTGAAAAGCACCTTAGAGAGCCTTTTCTTGTATTGTATGGGGATGTAATGATGAATATGGATCTCAGCAGATTAATTGCCTTTCACGAAACTAAGAATGCAGATGCAACTCTGGTAGTTCACCCCAATGACCACCCTTACGACAGTGATTTGTTAGATGTAGATGAAAACGATAAGGTAAGTGCCTTTTACGCAAAACCTCACCCAGATGGGCTGGTGTATAGAAATTTGGTGAATGCAGCGGCCTATGTTTTCAATCCTGTTGTTTTAGAGCATTTAGAAGAAGGGATTAAAGCCGATTTCGGCAAGGACATCTTCCCTACTCTCCATGAGAAACTCAATGTTTACGCCTACAATACGCCAGAATATCTTAAGGATATGGGCACACCGGATCGATTAGAAAAAGTTGAGAACGCCATTTCCTCCGGAAAAGTGGCTGCTCGAAACTTGAACAACCCACAAAAATGTGTCTATTTAGATCGCGATGGTGTCATCAATGTAGATACGGACCTCATTCACCGACCGGAGGACTTTGAGCTCTACCCTTATGCGGCAGACTGTATCAAGAAGCTAAATAAACTTGGCTACCTCGTAGTCGTTGTGACCAACCAAAGCGTCATCGCACGCGGATTATGCACTATTGAGGGCTTGGGTAACATTCATAAGAAAATGGAAACCCAATTAGGTGAGCAAGGTGCTTTTGTGGAAGCCATTTATTTCTGTCCCCACCACCCACACGGCGGTTTTGAAGGCGAAGTGCCTGAATACAAAATACCTTGTGAATGCCGCAAACCCTCTCCTGGGATGCTCTTACAAGCGAAAGAGAGATTCAATATCGATCTTGGACAAAGCTTCTTAATAGGCGATTCTCCGAGAGATATTGAAGCGGGACAAAATGCTGGAGTAACCACCATTCGTGTCAAGACTGGTCACGGCATGAAGCCACATACGGCTGTTCCAGATCATTATGTGGATTCTTTGGTAGAAGCCGTAGCCATAATTCAGGCACAAGCTTAATCACTCAGCACTTTCTCAAATTCCTTGTGGTAAAGAATGCCCACTCCTTGAGTGTACGGCCCTGAATTCTGCATCAATGGATCATTGCGGTTACTTCTGTTGAATGCGCGCAGTTTTATTTTTCCGTCTTTAGTTATGGAGTATACTACTTCAGTATCTCCTAAAAGTAGCGTAGAAGCGCCGCTTTGTCCTATTGGGATGTCCAAAGAGGAATTGACACTTAACCTACCGTCTAAAAAATCCTTACCCAAACCAAGATTCAAGTTATTCTGAGTATTTCCTATCGTTGCATAAGGATTAGCACCACTGGTATAATCAAGCTCTAAATCCACATACGAACCAATCCCGGCTGCAAGCCAACTTCCGAATTCACTGACCAAAAGTTCTGAAGTATTACGTCCAACGGAACCGCCAATATCGAAGCCTTCCTGGACAGCTAAGTCTTGTTGGTAAAATTCGCCCAGCAAAAGCAAAGAGAAAGCCTGATAATTCATGGCATCCTCATTCAAGAAATGGCGCTCCAACTCCTCTAAATAGCTCGAAGGCGCATTAGGAAGATCAACGGAAAAGGCTATATCCGGATTCATCAACGCACCACTCAGGTTGATAATAAGATCTACATCGACGTTTTCGTTATTATAATTGGCATTAGTCACCAAACCCTGTAGATCTGTTGAAAGGGAATATTTGGCATCTATATTCACTTGCGCTTCATAGAGATCACCACTCCAAAGAATGGTCCCTCCAGGTATAACTTCAAAAGGTTTGTTGATGATGTTTTGCAGAGTAAATAAGTAATCACCACTTTCCAGGGTGTACAAACCATATAACTCAAGACTTTCGTCCTCGAGGAGTTTTAAGCGTAGGTTTCCGCTACCTCGAGCTTTAATCACATCCCCTAAAACTTCATCTAAAACTAGTTCCATAGCGGCTTCAGGTGTGGCCTGGATGGCTATGTCGGTGGTGAAGTATTCGAGATCTTGGGCAATCGTCGTATCCGATTTAGGCAGATTCGCATCCGTAAACCTAATGTACGAAGGCATTTCTATAGCTGTAGGATTATCGAGAGGGATTTTAAAATTCGTTCCGTCTTTAGTGGCAACAGCTAGATCTAAGTGCAGCTGTTCTAAGGGACCTTCTAAAAGTAAATCTCCCATCACCACTGCTGTTCCATAGAAATACCCGTCAATATTTCGAGCCATATCTACTGCTCTGATGCTATCACCATGGAGCTTCAAATCAAAATTGATGCTATCAAATCTGTTGTGAGAAATGCCCCCATAAACCGTAGCTATAGTGCTATCAGTTGGAACATAAAACACGGTTGAATCCAAAGTGATCTCTTTTTCGCTCAATGTAATTTCAATAGGCTCTGCTGTGCTTAATTCGGAGCCTACTATAGGTACCGTGAAGTGACCGTTAGAGAGTGTGAAGGCGCCGTTTAAGTTGTATCGCTCGAGTGGTCCATAGAGTTCTAATCCCCCTTGTAGATTGCCCGATAATTCATCTAGAATACCTCCGAGCATTGGATTGAAACTATTAATAGCGAACTGATCCAGACTTGCGCGAAGGTCAATCTCTTGCTTTGCAAAGTCTAGTCCACCATTGAAGTAAAATGAACTTCGGCTGCCTTGACGAAGCTGACCGCGCATACTTAGGTCCTGAAGATTTTTTAAACGGGCATTTGCAGTGAACTTCCCATACTCGTAGCCATTTAGCCCAAAATCCTTGTACAATAGCTGAGCGCTCAGATTGGGTTTGTCGAGTGAATTGGTCAACGTAACAGTTGAATTCAACTTTCCGGATAGCACAGCATCTGGGCTTCTAAGCATGTAGTTCAACACCTTCGAATCAAGTGCATTTACAAAGAAGTTGAGTTTTGGCTGTTCACTTGCTAACAGCTCTCCGGCAAGAGTTAAGACACCGTCTTCGCCTGCTAATACTAAAGAGTCTACATCGAGCAAATCAGACTGCCACTTTAACTGCGCCTGATCTTTCAACGTAAACTGAGACTCGCCAATGTTAAAAGAAAGGCTCGAAAGCATTGCAACGCCTCTATTCAATGTTCCTGACAAGACAAATTCAGAAGGAATGGAATCTTCAATGGTTCCCTGAAAGCTAATGTTCTTTTGAAGATTCTGTCCGTTAGAATTAAGGTTTAAGCGACTCACCTGCCAGTCGCTATAGTTTAACTGGTCTGCCTTGAACGTGGTATTATGTACCAATTCTGTTTGGGAGGACGCCAACATCATATTGCGAACCTCTACTCCTTCAAAACGTACTGAAGGCACAAACATGGTGGTCGACCATATCCTTTGCTTATCGTTGTATTTTCCGAAGATGTGCGTGTCTTCACTAAGCTCCAAGTCTAAATGAGCCAGATCGGCTATCCAGCCAACATTCCCTGCTTGAATGTCAAATTTAAATTGGCTTTGTGGCCATGATATGGGCTTTTGGACAATGATATCTTGAAAGACGTGCAGCCCTACTTCAGCAAAATCATTAAAATTCCAACGACCGTTAATTGAAAAATCTAGCACATCGCTCGAGAGTTCAAGACTACGAGCTTTACCTGTCAACATGTGAGTTAGCGATGCCTCGCGAAGAAAAACCACGTCCTTTGGGCGTTGCAACACTACATCTTGTAGTAAAAGTGCACCTAGTCCTTCATCAGAAAAGTTGAGCGTCGCATTGGCCATCAGTGTTTGTCCCGTATCTAATGGGTCAATGAGCTCAAGGTTTAAACTGTTCAATTTCCCTTTGATCGAATTCAAATTTCCTTTGCGACTTCCTTGAACTTCCAGGTCGAAATTCGGATCCAAAGAACTCATCCAAAGGGTGTCACCGTAGGATGTATGTTCATATTTCGCATTAATACCTCGAACTTCTACATTGTTGGAAGTCAAGGAGGATATTGCCGCTAATAGCTGAATATCCTGATTATTAACCACTGCTTCGATACTTGGCAAAAGACTGAACTGAGCTTTCAGCTGCTGAAGGGGTCCAATACCCACACTTGTGCTATTCAAGGTTCCTCTTATAGGAAGATCTAAACCTTCACTACTGAGCGCCAAATTATTCTTGCTATCTACCAATTCTATTTCCCAAGAAGCGTCAGACAAATCCGTTTTGGCGCTTAAATCAATCGATTTTGGCTTAAAAACGTCAAAAATCTCTTGAAAATCACTTAAAACAGCCCAATTATAGAATTCTTCCTCTAGGTCAATTTTCGAAGAAACCACATATTCAGCCCCAGGCAACTCTGAAATCTTTCCGGATATATTGTACCACTTGTTTCCGCCGAAAACCCCCAAGGTCAAACCTGTGGAATCTTTAGAGGCATTAAAACCTATCTGCGCTTCTTGGACCAAAGGTTCAAATGAAGTTGCCTTAAACGCGTCCAGGGCGAGGTGCTTAGAGGCCACCAAGTCACCTGTAAACATTAGTTTTTCATCGCCACCTTCCACATGGCCGACTATCGAAGCTACACTGTCGTTGTTAATGGAATAATCTAGTGTATACCTTCCGCTAGGCGCAACTTCTAGCTGACTCACAGCTAGGGACGCAGAATAAGGAAATGCATCTACATTTAAGTCAAATCCAGTCACAGCAATATTCTCTCCTATGACTAAATGGTCTATGACAAGTCGATTTGAAATTTGAGTGGAATCAAAAGTGAATTGGAGCTGGTCTAATCTGATAGCGCCTATATCCAAAGTTAAAGGACTGTAGTACTCAGAAGATGAATTTGTAGAGTCACTAAATTCATTTAGAAACTCTTCGAACCTCGGTGAATTTAAATCTCCAACAATTTGCAACGATGAAATTCTAGTTGAACTAATCCCAATCTTACCCGACCAAAAAACATCAGTGATTGCCCACTCGCCTAATTCAGCAAAAGGGGCATCAGCATAAAACACTGTTGTTGGATGTAGGGTAATGGATGTAGGAAATGAATAATCCATACCCTTAAAATCAACTTCTACATTGTATTGCGCCAGTTCAGGTGCCACAAAATGCTCGAAAAGTCCTTGCTGAACGCTTTTTGAATTAAGGACTGCGGTAAGTGAAACACCTGCAATCAATAGTAATAGTGAAAGCGTTATTACAACGATCCTGAAGGGTCTTTTGAACCTATTTTGCTTTACTTTTGACTCATTCATGGACAACCAACCTTACATATTAGCGATAGAAAGCAGTTGCGACGATACCTCCGCTGCAGTATTGCATGGAAACAAAGTGTTGTCGAACGAAGTAGCTTCTCAAGAGGTACATACGGCTTACGGTGGTGTTGTTCCTGAATTGGCATCACGGGCACACCAACAAAACATTGTGCCTGTCGTGGACCGTGCATTAAAGGTAGCAAATATCGAACCTTCACAGCTAAATGCTATTGCTTTTACCAACGGACCTGGATTAATGGGTTCATTGTTGGTAGGAACCTCTTTTGCGAAAAGTCTATCCATGTCCTTGGACATTCCATTAATACCTGTGCACCACATGCACGCGCACATTTTAGCACATCTCATTGAAGATGCACACGAGGAACCCATGGGCTTTCCCTTCCTGTGTTTAACCGTGAGCGGTGGACATACACAATTGGTTCAAGTAAATGGTCCTAAAGACATGCAAATACTTGGCGAGACCATAGATGATGCGGTCGGTGAAGCGTTTGATAAGGCTGCCAAGATTATTGGACTGCCCTACCCTGGCGGTCCACATGTGGATCGTTTGGCCAAGGTTGGAGATCCAAAATTCATGGAATTTGGCAGGCCTAAGGTGGACGGATACAACTTCAGTTTCTCGGGCATGAAAACCAGCTTTCTATACGCTTTACAAAAACGAGTGAAGGCAGATCCAAATTTCGTGGAAAACCATAAAGCAGATATTTGTGCGAGCTACCAGCGTGCGTTGTTGGATGTGTTGTTTAAGAAACTTGAAATGGCCATTAAGGACACCGGGATCAAGCACGTTGCTATTGCTGGCGGTGTTAGTGCAAATTCAGGCCTTCGTGAAAGACTCACTGAACTGGGAGATCGCAAGAATATCCGCACCTATATCCCTCCATTTCAATACACTACTGATAATGCTGCAATGATTGGCATTGCCGGCTATTTTAATTTCCTCGCAGGAGAATCGGCCGATTTAAGCATCTCTGCTTCGGCGAAAGTTAAGTTTTAGTAAATTTTACAGAAGACGTTTTTCAAAAGGTAAAAGAATGCACTTTTGCCCCATGAAAGCGTCCATTGTTATCGGTGCCACTGCCAAGGTGCAGCTGCCCGAATTAGCGGTGAATAATCTACACGCAAGAGTAGATACTGGTGCGGCCACATGTGCCCTGCACGCCTCCTCTATCACCATTGATGAGGAAAGAAATGAGCTGAGAGTAATACTCTTTGATCCTGAAAGTGATTTTTACACGGGAGAAGAGCTAGTATTTTCAGAGTATGTTATAAGAAATGTTCGAAATTCTTTCGGACGACGTAAGTCCCGACCAATGGTTGAGACCGAAGTTGAACTCGTGGGTCAAAAGCACCGCGTTTTAGTCGGATTTTCTGACCGTACCCTGCTCACCTATGATATGCTTATAGGTCGTAACTTATTGGAATTAGGATTTTTAGTGGACGTAACCAAATAGCCCATGAAACTCGCCATATTGAGTGCGAACCCAGCACTCTACAGCACTAAAAGATTAGCTGAAGCCGCCAAGCAGCGCGGCCATGAACCGCACATCATCAACCACAACCACTGCTACGTAGGCATGGAAACCGGGAACAATAATGTGTACTTAGGAGAACAGGTATTGACTGATTTTCATGCCATTATACCGAGAATTGGCGCATCAGTCACCTTCCACGGTGGATCAATCATCCGCCAATTTGAAGTGAAGAACATCTACACAACCCTTAGCTCGCTAGCGTTAGTACGTTCGAGAGACAAGCTCCGTGCTACTCAGGTATTGGCTAAACACGGTATTGGTATTCCAAAAACTGTTTTTGCAAAGCAACCTCGTGATGTAAACAACTTGATAAAAACAGTAGGTGGCCCTCCCCTTATTGTGAAGCTCCTAGAAGGGACACAAGGACTGGGTGTAGTATTGGCAGAAACTAAGACTGCTGCTAAAAGTGTTATAGAAGCATTCTATGGACTTAATGCAAACATTTTAGTGCAAGAGTTTATCAAAGAGGCCGGTGGCTCAGACATTAGAGCGTTCGTCGTCGGAGGGAAAGTTATTGCAGCTTATAAACGCCAAGGACAAGAAGGTGAGTTTAGATCAAATCTTCACAGAGGTGGTCAGGGAACGAAAGTGAAGCTAAGTGCGATTGAAAAAAAGACAGCAGTGGCAGCTTGTAAAGCTCTAGGTCTTAATATTGCAGGTGTGGACATGCTTCGTAGTGAACGCGGACCGTTGGTTTTAGAGGTCAATTCTTCTCCAGGTTTAGAAGGCGTAGAAAACGTCACTGGCGTCGATGTTGCTGGTAAGATCATCGAATTCATTGAGAAGCAGATTGAGCGTCCACTCAACAGAACAAAGGACAAGGTAGGGGTATAAATGCAACTCTTTTTAGGACATATCAACGATAATGAATTTCAGCTCGATGCAGCAGAGGTTCAGCATTGTGTAAAGGTTCTTAGGAAGACCATTGGCGACGAAATCCACTTTATCACAGGTGATGGATCGCTTTATAAAGGATTGATTTCATTCACTTCTAAATCAAAGGTTTACGGGTCCTTTACTAATGTATTATCAAACTTTGGAGCAGTCAATTATTCATTGACTGTAGCTATTGCGCCTACCAAGAATATGGACCGCATAGAGCTGTTTGTTGAGAAGGCCGTAGAGATGGGAATTGAAACCATTGTGCCTATTATATGCGAGCACAGTGAGCGTAAAATTATCAAGGAAGAAAGACTCCGTAAGATTGTGCTAAGTGCTACCAAACAGAGTTTGAAGGGCAAGATTGCTCAAGTACAGGAAGCTACACCGTTCAAGGAATTCATCACTCAGGAACATTCAAAACTTTTGATTGCTCATTGTGAGGATGGAGATAAATTTTCGCTGAAAGAAGTACTGGATGTCAATGTCCCGACTACGATTATGATTGGGCCAGAAGGAGATTTTTCTCTCTCAGAGATTCGAATGGCTCTAGATGCTGGTGCTAAGCCAATTCATCTGGGCTCGAGCCGTCTTCGTACCGAAACTGCTGGTCTGGTGGCTGTGTCAACCGTGTATCAGGAGTTGGGATAACCTCCTCGAAATGCAACGAACGCTCCATGGGGTGTTTCCAATCGTCCCAAGGGACATCTTCATCTAAAAGCGGTTTAGGATTTTTTAGTGGTTGAATTGGCTCCACATTTCTAAACCATAGCGCAAGTAAGAAGCCCACTACTGCCCCACTCAAATGACCTTCATAACTAATGGACGGATCGTGCGGTAATACTCCCCAAACGAAGCTCCCATACAAGAAGACCATGAGCATGCTTTGCGCGAGCAGGCGTACATGCAAACGAAGGACGCCACTAAAGAATATGAATGCTACCAGGGCATAGAGCCAAGCACTTGCACCAATGTGCACATTGGGTCTTCCGATAAACCATAAAATAAATCCTGGAGCTAACAAGCTAAGGAACCATACCCTATCAAACACCTTTGGGAAACTGTAACGAATGAGAGTACCGACAAAAAATAGACTTATGGTATTGCTCGTGATGTGATTTAAATCGCCGTGCAGCCAGGGAAAGGTCAATGGACCGTACCAACTTCCTAAGTCACCAGGAATGAGCCCGTAACTGCTGAGAGAACTGCCAGAAGCATACTCCAAGGCAAAGATGAGCCAGGCTGTAAGTACCCATAAACCAGGCCATAAGAACAGGCCCTTGTGAATTCCATATTTACTCCAATCGGACATAGCGAAAAGATAGTTACTTTCGAGTTATGAAACCGCTTGCAGAACAGCTTCGACCACAGACATTGGACCAATATCTAGGCCAAGAACACCTCGTAGGTCAAAATGGCGCATTGCGCCGAAGCTTGGACATCGGAAGATTGCCCTCCATCGTCCTCTGGGGCCCCCCAGGAGTTGGAAAGACAACGCTTGCGTTGCTCTTAGCCAAAGAATTAGAAGCGCCTTTATATCAACTAAGTGCTGTAAGTGCTGGGGTCAAAGATGTACGTGAAGTGCTCGCTACAGCTGAAAAGAAGAGCCTTTTTGACAGCAAGCGCCCTATCCTCTTTATCGATGAGATACATCGTTTTAACAAAGGGCAACAAGATAGTTTGCTCCATGCTGTTGAACGAGGATGGATTACGCTTATTGGCGCTACTACAGAGAATCCGTCTTTTGAAATCAATGCAGCATTGCTTTCTAGGATGCAGGTGTATGTATTGAATTCACATTCTAAGGAGGATCTTACCAAGATGATTGATCTTGCAAATGCGACGGATTTCGCTAGCCAAAAGGACCTCAAGATTACAGCGCATGACTTTTTGATCCGTCAAAGTATGGGTGATGCCAGGAAGCTCTACAACCTTGTAGAACTTTGTTTTCAGCAAGGGCAGACGGGAATTCCCATTGACGAGGAATTTGCACAGAATGTTCTTACCAACGCACAAATTAGATACGACAAAGGCGGTGATGAGCATTACAACGTCATTTCAGCGTTCATAAAATCTATTCGAGGCTCCGATCCACAAGCAGCCGTGTACTACCTCGCTCGAATGATTGAAGGTGGCGAAGATGTGAAGTTTATCGCACGCAGATTGATCATTTCCGCCGCAGAGGATATTGGCCTCGCTAATCCAAACGCCTTGATGCTCGCCAATCAAACCTTTAGTGCTGTAGAGCGTGTAGGCTGGCCGGAGAGCAGAATTATCTTAAGTCAGTGCACTATCTATTTGGCCACTTCACCAAAATCAAATAGTGCCTACTTCGCCATTGGCAAGGCGCAAAAATTAGTTCAACAAACGGGGAATCTCGAAGTACCAGATCACCTTAAAAATGCCTCAAGTGCGCTGGCAAGGGATTTGGGACATGGTAAAGGGTATCTCTACCCACATGATCATCCGGGAGGCTTCGTACCTCAAGAATACTTGCCAAAAGACATCAAAGGCAGTGTGTTGTGGTCGCCGGCTGCTAACCCAAAGGAGCAGCAGATCAGCGCGCAGCAAAAAGCGATGTGGAAGAACAAGTACGAGGGTTAACGCAGTTGAATCTCGGTGCGTCTGTTCAACGCTCTGCCCTCCTCGGTATCGTTTGAAGCAACTGGCTCATCCATCCCTTTACCCTTAGCTATTAGTCGTTGAGCATCAATTCCTTCATGAACTAACCACTGTAAAACAGCAATAGCGCGGTCCTCACTCAGTCTCTGGTTGTAGCTACGACCACCTTGGCTATCTGTATGACCTATTATAGTAGCATTTAGCGTTGGATTGTCTTCGAGAAGCTTTTTCAACAGTCTTAATTCTTGCTCACTTGCCGATAGCAATTCACTCTTATCAGTATCAAACAATAGGTTCCTTAAAATAAATGAATCTGCTGACTTTAAGGGGATTAAAGGCAATTCATAAAGCGTAGAATTATCCATTAAATCGGCCTGTGAAACAATTGCCGAGAATGGCAAATAGCCTTTTTTATAAGCACTTACACGTAGATCATTACCTCCCTCATGCATAGCTCGAACGAGGCCTGTGTTTTTTGAACTTGTTCCCGCATACACTACTTTTTCATTCAAGCCTTTAAGTTTAACATTAGCAAGACCTAATGGAATTCGAGTTGCCGCATGGACGACTACAAAATCCTTGAACAGTCGCTGCTCAGGTTTCATCCTTTCAGGGAGGGCGAACTCATACAAATCCATTTCAGCCATGGCGTCCTGTTCTGGCACGATATCTTTTCCCCTATTGGAACTAAGGTATCCATGGGTTCCAGCTGCATTTACCACCAATGAAAATTCATCCCCGAAACTATTCAAGGGAAAACCCAAGTTTTCTGGCGCTGACCATGTAGAATCTGAAAGTCTCCTAGCCATGAAGAAATCGGAGCCGCCGATAGAGGGACTGCGCTCTGAAACGAAATACAACGTTTTCCCATCAAAGTGTATGAATGGACTGCGCTCGCGACCCGATGAATTCACCTCTGCGGGCAATTTTTCAACCCTCGACCAATTTCCTTCATCATCCTTGTATGCTACCATGATATCTAAATCTTCAGCTTGACTGTAGGAACCTCGAACGAAGTAAAGCGTAGTACCATCTGGACCTAAAGTTGGCTGACTCTCCCACCTCCTAGTATTTATTTTCCCTGGGAGTAATTCTGGGAACCCCCAACCCTTCACAGGGTCATAATAACTGTAGTACAAATCACAACTTCCTACGCCGTCCGGTCTGTTGCACGCGGTGAATACCATATACTCTCCATCTGCGCTGATGCTTGAGGCACCCTCGTTGACACGAGTATTTACACGTCCTAAAACCGGTTTAGACCGACTTTCCCAACCAGCACCTGAGCGCTCAGCAACGAAGAGATTTTCATCTGTAGGAGCACCATCTTGTAACATGCGCGCAGTAAAAAGCAACTTCCTATCGTCTCCAGTAGGTGAAGGGAAATACTCCAATTTTTCATCACTAAAGATCAGTTTCACCACCTCTAATGGGGCACCGAGTGCCATGTATTCTTCATACTTCTCCTTGGTGAATTTGAGGTTTTCTAGTGCCAATTCAGAAGCCCTTAATCGTTCCTTAGACATGCGCGCATTCCGCATGAAAAGTTCGTAGGACGCTATGGCCAAATCGAACTCCCCGGAATACTTGTAGACTATGCTCTTCTTCAAATAAATGCTTGAAAGCTCTTGAATTTGCAGTGCTCGGTCATAATAGTCAATGGCCTGCAGCACATCGCCCTCCTTAAATTTCCGATCACCTGCGAAGATTAACGGCTGATAGTAAGTACTCCCACCTTTTTTAATCGCCTTCTCTAAGAATACCCATCCCTTTTCTGAATCGTTTTGCTTGAAGGCTTCCTTTGCTTTTTGAAAAGTTGCAATGGCCGATTTACTTTGGCCATTTGTGGAAAAGCTCATTAAAACAACTAGAAGAAATAGATAGAGGAATCGGCCCATTAAAAGTATTTTTGTGCTTCTACGAAGATATCTCATACCCATTGAAAACGACGAGAATTGTATTAACTGGCGCACCTGCGACAGGAAAAACCACTGTGAGCCACGCTTTGGAGGCTCTAGGGCATCAAGTTTTCCACGAACAAGCGCGTGAAATCATTAGTGATAGCCTCGAAAAAGGCAGCGATATTTTGCCTTGGAAAGACCTTATGGGCTTTACTGATGTCGTTTGGAATTTACGCAACGAGCAATACGACAACGCATTGTTAGGAACTAAAAGTTTTTATGACCGTACCGTTCTCGATTCCTATGCCTACCTTTTAAAAGGCAACGTTGCTCCGCTCGATCGTTGGGTAGATGATATGAACGAACGTCGCTTCGACAAGGTATTCTTACTGCCTGTATGGCCGGAGATCCATGCCTTAGACAGCGAACGCATGGAAACACTTGAGGACTGTATCGAAGTAGAAAAGTTTATTACTCAAGCCTATCAAGACCTCGGTTATGAGCTTATTGTAGTACCCAAAGTCTCAGTAGAGCAGCGTGTTGCCTTCATTTTAGAAAGGCTATGATAGAAAAAGCAAGGGCGGTATTAAAAGAATATTGGGGTTACGATGATTTCCGAGGACTGCAAGGAGATATCATTACTTCTATTCTTTCTGGAAAAGATACCATAGGACTCTTGCCTACTGGAGGTGGAAAATCCATCTGTTATCAAATCCCTGGCCTCATCTACCCTGGTACCACTGTTGTCATTTCGCCGTTAGTCGCCTTAATGGAAGACCAACATAACGGTTTGGTACGTCGCGGTATAAAAAGCTACCACTTCAAGGGCTCCTACCCTGTACGCAAACTAGATGAAGCTTTTAGAAATCTAAGATTCGGCAAATTCAAATTCGCTTTCCTTGCGCCTGAAAGATTGTCTAATCCTCTTTTCCTCGAATATTTAGCTAATGCTGATATATCCTTAATCGCTATCGATGAAGCACACTGCATTTCACAATGGGGCTTCGATTTTCGACCATCGTACCTGAACATTCATAAAGTCAAGGAAATCCTCCCGGATATCCCCACCATAGCCTTAACCGCCTCGGCTACTCCTAGAGTAAAGAAAGACCTCCACAACGAATTGCGCATTCCAGATGCAGCAGTGTTCGAAGGCTCCATCAGAAGGGATAATCTTATACTACACAGAAACTTCACGCCCAACAAAGAAAAGCAGTTGCTGCGCCTTCTTCCTAAGCTTGAGGGCACTGGAATAATCTATGCCAAAACCCGAAGAAATTGTGAAGGGCTAAGTGCCCTTCTGATAAAGGAAGGCTTCGCCAGTTGTCACTACCATGCGGGAGTTGAAGATGTTGTTAAAGCCAAAAACCAAGC
>Ga0209654_1001613_pt1 | contig 17510 bp, 18 predicted proteins | sample SaaInl1SG_22_DNA_FD_184646 | JGI IMG/M metagenome (GOLD analysis project Ga0209654, IMG submission 184646) | Marine microbial communities from expanding oxygen minimum zones in the Saanich Inlet - ESP_161SG_22_DNA (SPAdes) (version 2) | ecosystem: Environmental > Aquatic > Marine > Intertidal... | reverse complement strand
TAATTTTACACTTTTTTTACGTAAATATTTGTTGTAATTGCTTTTGACATTATTAAATAATTAGACATTATTTCTATCGTCAAAGATTGATCAAATTCTTCTTTATCTATCACTTTTAATTCCGTCCCAATACCTATTTGATGTTTGTCTAAATACTTTAAAAATTCTGATGAAGAATCTATAACCCCTACACATGTATAAGTATATCCTATATCCGCTTTAGATAACATAATTTTGTTGGTTTTCTGAATATTTCCTGAGGCATCGGGTATAGGATCTCCGTGTGGATCGTGAGTTGGAAAGTTCAAAAAAGCATCTAACTCAGCTATAAGTTTAGATGATTTTATATGTTCTAACTGCTCAGCGACATCGTGTACTTGATCCCATGAAAATTTTAATTTTTCAACCAAAAACACTTCCCAAAGTCTGTGCTTTCTAATAATATCTACAGCCGTTAAACGGCCAGATTCTGTTAGTGTTACACCTTTGTATTTTATATAACTTATTAAATTTTTATCAGCTAATTTTTTCAACATGTCTGTAACAGAAGACGCCTTAGCATCGATACGTTCTGCTATGGCATTGGTACTAACCTCAGCTTTGCTTTTTTGGCTAATATGATAAATTGCTTTTAAGTAATTTTCTTCTGTAAGTGTTGTTGGCATCTTTAATTTTTCAAAATAGATAGCATTTCTTTTGGAGAAATATATCTAAAATAACGTTTCTTAATTGTAAAATTTTCATCTAAAATAACAATTGCGGGTAACTCTAAGCTTTTATTTTTTTGACCCGCCAATAATTGTGCTATCTCATGATAAGCACGCCTCTTTTTTCCAGCCTCAATGTTGTAAAATGTTTTACCTCCAAAGTAAATGGAATCTTGAGATTCTACATTGAATCTAACGGCATAATAATTTGCATTCAATGCTTTAACCACTTCTGGTTTAGTGTAGACTACATTCTCCATCTTTTTACAAAACACACACCAATCTGCATAAAAATTTACAATAACTTTCTGAGGGTTTTTTGTTATTGCAATTTCTAATTCTGGAAAGCTCAACCATTTAACTTCTGCCTTTTGAGCATAAGAAAAGTTCGTTAAAAACACCATCCATACAAGAAGTAATTTTTTCATATCTGTACTAGTGAGGTTTACCTATTTTTATTCCAAAAAATAGTGTTCTCGGAAATGCTGGCCCATAGACATAGTCAGAATCTCTAGTGGCACCACTATCAAAATCGCTTTGAAAACTATTAAACACATTTTTTATACCTGTATTTAATGTAATTTGAAAATCTTCTGAAAGGTCAAAATGTGCTTCCGCATTAATATTAAAATCAAAAAATGAAGGGCTTTCGTTTAAACTCAAAAATCCAGAGTCACTAACCACTAAAGGGACCGTCATATTACCTGTATATATTCCTGTTACAGAAATACTATACGTGTCATTTGGTGTCCAGTTACTATTGAGGTAGCCATAAAAATTTGGGTTTCTTACAAACTCAGAAATTAAAATATCATTCTCCAAAGGATTTGTTCCATCAGCTTCGAAAAGAATTTGAGGATTGTTATACTCCGAACGCTGAAGAGTCCCTCCTATTTGAAACAACCATTTTTTTGAGGGTGATACGCCAAACTCAAAATTGACTCCATACACTCTGGCTCCTTCACCATTTCTTACTTCTTCTAAAATAGACCCATTACTAAACTGTACGCCTGTGCTTACCAGTGTAAAAGGGTTTTCTAAAGTGGTATAAAATCCCTCAAGGAGCGCATTGGTTTGAGTTAAATTAAACGTTTTAGTGTAGTTGAATGAACCCGTAAAGGCATTAGAGAATTCTGCTTCTAAATCGCTTGACAAAATAACAAACTGTGGTTCTCCGCCAACAGAAGATATATGCAAGTCTTCATTAAAGGCTTGTGGCGCTCTGAAACCTCTTGCATAACCCCCTCTAAATTTTAAATCTTCTGCGATTTCATAAGCTAGTGTTAGTCTTGGGTTTATTGTAGCCTGAGACAAGTCCACTTCTCTTTCAATATTATCTACGCTATAGGTTCCATCAACGTTAATATAATCTAATCGCGAGCCTATGAGTGCTGAAAATTTCTTATTGGGTTTCCATTCATATTGCGCATACAAGCCTGTAGCATTTACATTTTGATCAATCAACCTATTATAACCAGGAATAACATCTTCTGTTGTGCTGATATTGAACTCTATTCCTGTTGTTAAAATATCCCTCTTAAATTGTTTTGTAAACTGAAAACCATTAGCCAATGCTAAGTCTTTTGTCGTGCCATATGTATTTAGTGCAGTAAGACTATCTTGTGCGGTACGACCACCTCCAAGTCCTCCGTAATAACTATCACGATTAGTATACTGCACCGAACTATAAATAGAAAAGTTATTAGTATTGGTTGCATTACTAAGGTCATAATTTACCCCACCCATTAGTGTATTGTGTGTTAGTTCTTCTGTTATATCTGTGAGATGTGGTGACAACTCTAACTGGTCTCCGCCACGTCTATATTCATTTAATACTGTAGCATCTACTGTTAAGCGACTTCTATCTGTAGGTTTGTAGTAAAGCTTTGTTCCGAAAGTGGTGTTTTTTAATTCTACCATTTCAGTAAAACCATCGTCATTAGCATCCCACTCCTCCCTATTTCTGTGAATCCCGAAGAAGGTGGCACCACTGTTTAAGTCGTCTGAGACTAATGAAGCGTTAAAATTTAGGACATGGTCTGGTATGTCTCCATCAATAAGACCGAGATAAGTGCCAACTTCCCAAGTATTAAGGACAGGGTCTTTGGTTATTATATTCACCGTTCCTGCAATAGCATTTGACCCAAATAACGCAGAACCACCACTTCTTACAATTTCAACACGCTCTATAATTTGTGTCGGAATTTGTTCTAATCCATATACACTATTTAGTGCACTAAAAACGGCTCTACTATTAACCAATATTTGAGAATAACTGCTATCTAAACCATTTAATCTTACCTGCGTAAATCCACAGTTTTGACAATTATTTTCTACACGTACACCAGGCGAATAGTTTAAACTTTCTGAAACAGCTAAAGCCTGAGTGGCGTTTATAAGCTTTGCCCCAAGTGTATTTACTATTATAGGTGCTTCCTTTTTATTAACTCTATTTCTAGTAGCACTGACTACGATTTCATCAAGCCCTAACAAATCTTCAACCAACACAATTTTGAGGTTGTCCTTATTACTTGCATCTATAGTTATACGTTGGTTTTTAATTTTAAGCCCCATAGCGTCAGCGCTCACGTTATAAACGCCAACAGGCATAGTTATCGCAAACTTCCCTTGGTGATTAGTAGACGCTGCAAAGGTTTGTTGCTCATTTTTAAAAAATAGGGTAGTATATATAACAGGTAAATTGTTATTTATTAAGGTTCCTTTCACATGTACATTTTGTGAAAAAACAGTACTAGTGAAAAATAAAAACAATAAAACTCTTAAAAACATTGTTATTATTTTTTTGCAAATATAAATATATTTTTAGACAGGTCTAAAAATTTGTGATTGAAATAAAAAAACTTTCTTATTATTTTTTGCTTTATTAGCATGATCGTCACAGTTTTATTTAACCATGAATTTCTACGATTATATTACAGGTGAAGGAGGCTTAATTTTACTATTCAGGAAATATAAAACACAGCGCTATTTTAAATTTATCGAAAAAAAAGAAAGGGAAAAAGAAAATAATTGCGATATATAGAATTTCTAAGGGTATTCTAGCTATTTAAAACCTCGTTCTTTCTGTATATGTTCATAAGCTTCTTGGACTTGCCTAAATTTTTCTTCAGCACCATCTCGGTGTTCCTCGCCTAAATGACTAAGTCTATCTGGGTGGTATTTTTTAGCCATTTTTCGGTAAGCGCGCTTTACTTCATCATCTGAAACAGTTTTTTCGATTTCTAAAATCTTATAGGCATTATTAATACTATTATAAAACATGGCTTTTATACTCTCATAATCTCTGCTGCTTATACCTAAATAGCCTGCTATAGTATAAATTTGTTTTATTTCATCTTCAGTGACAAGACCATCCGCTTTTGCAATTCCAAATAAAAAATGAAGTAATTGCAAACGTGACGCATGGTCCATCATCTGTTTTATTTGCAAGCAAACTTGACGCGTAGAAATATTTTGTTTAGTTATCCCTTTAAAAAGTCTAAAAGCTTTATTGGCTCTATCCTTTCCATACATATTTGTAAACTGCTGTCTTACAAAATCTAACTCACGTTGGTCTTGTTTTCCATCGGCTTTAATAACCACAGAAGCAAGAATTAAAAGACTAACTTCAAAATCACCTGAACGTGTTTGGGAACGTCTTTGACTTTGCCTTTTTTGATATGTTGATTGTTGGTATGGGTCTTTTTTTCGCTTTCGCCCAGTTTGTCGTTCTCCTAAAAGTGGACTCGCATCTGCAGCGTTATCAACAAAACTTCCCAAGGCCAAGCCAATTATTGCACCTATTGGTCCGCCAAATGACCACCCAATTGCTGCTCCTATCCATTTTGAAAAACTCATGCTGTCATAGATTTTATAAATGCCTAAATATACTATTTGTTAGTATATCACTCTCATATTTTGTTACACATTTGGTATCTTTGTACTTTAAATTGATTATTAAAAAAAGAATAATATGTATCCAGCAGAATTAGTAAAACCAATGCGTGAAGATTTAACTAACGTAGGTTTTGAAGAATTACATACAATAGAGGCTGTAGATAACGCAATTCCTAAAGAAGGTACAACACTTGTTGTTGTAAATTCTGTTTGTGGTTGTGCCGCAGCAAATGCTAGACCTGGAGCTCGCATGAGTTTACAAAATGCGAAACGTCCTAGTAATTTAGTCACCGTTTTTGCAGGTGTAGATAAACAAGCAACAGATAAAGCTAGAGAATACATGGTTCCTTTTCCTCCAAGCTCGCCAAGTATGGCGTTATTTAAAGATGGAGAGTTGGTACACATGTTAGAACGCCATCATATTGAAGGTCGTCCTGCAGAATTAATTGCAGAGAACTTAATGGATGCTTACAACGAGCACTGCTAGTTTTCTAGTTAAGATTTTAAATTTAAACCACGATTTTCATCGTGGTTTTTTATTTTTACACCATTATGAAAATACTAGCTTATCCGCTTACCATATTATACTTTTTATTCTTTGGATTAACCTTAATTATTTTCCATCCGATACAGTGGTTTTGTTTTAATGTATTTGGTTACAAAGCGCATAAGATTAGTGTGGACTGTTTGCAATTTTTTATATTGAGATGTCTAAATGTATTAGGTACACGTTTTAGCTTTTACAATTCTTATAAGCTGCCTAAAAACAGACCTTTAATTATTGTGGCTAATCATCAAAGTATGTATGATATATCTCCCATTATGTGGTATATGCGAAAACACCATGTTAAGTTTGTTAGTAAAAAAGAATTAGGAAAAGGCATCCCTAGTGTATCTTATAATTTGCGTCATGGTGGTTCTGTTTTAATAGATAGGAAAAATCCTCGTAAGGCATTGCCGGATATGATGAAATTTGGTGAATATATCGAAAAAACCAATCGTGCTGCAGTTATATTTCCTGAAGGCACTAGAAGTAAAGATGGCGCACCAAAACCTTTTAAAACTAAAGGTTTAGATATTTTGTTTAAAAAAATACCCTCGGCACTAATTGTTCCTATTACAGTAAATAATTCATGGAAAATGTTACGTTATGGAAAATTCCCAATGGGTGTTGGTAATCATATAAAATTTACTGTGCACAAGCCCATAGAATTAGCTACCTTTACAAATAAGGCAGAACTTATTGAGAAGATCGAAAAAACAATAATTAATGCTATAGAACTTTAACCATTAAGCCCCCTTTTATGTCTCTAAAAAACATACGTTTAGAAGTTATGCAACATCTTGAAAAAGATGTAGAGTTACTTATTGAAAAATATCTTATCCCTATAGAAAAAATTTGGCAACCTACAGACTTTCTTCCTGATTCTAAAAAAGACACTTTCTTTGAAGACGTAAGAGAGATTAGAGAATTATCTAAAGAATTACCTTATGATTTTTGGGTGGTTTTAGTTGGTGATATGATTACTGAAGAAGCACTGCCAACATATGAATCATGGCTTATGGATGTTGAAGGTGTCGCGCAAGTAGAGCGTAATGGCTGGTCTAAATGGGTAAGACATTGGACTGCAGAAGAAAACAGACATGGAGATGTGCTTAATAAATACCTTTACTTATCTGGCCGTGTTAATATGAAAGAAATTGAAAAAACTACGCAGTATTTAATTGCTGACGGATTTGATATTGGTACAGATAGAGACCCTTACAAGAATTTTGTCTATACAAGTTTTCAAGAACTTGCTACATATATCTCGCACAACCGTGTTGCAAAATTGGCAAAAGAAAAAGGTAATAAGCAACTTGCAAAGATGTGCAAAATTATATCAGGCGATGAGATGCGTCATCACCATGCTTATGCTGAGTTTGTTGAACGAATTTTTACCGTTGACCCTAGTCAAATGACGATGGCGTTTCATTATATGATGAAACAAAAAATTGCAATGCCTGCACATTTTTTAAGAGAATCTGGCAATAAAATTAGTACTGCTTTTGAAGAGTTTAGTAACACAGCTCAACGAATTGGAGTATATACTTCAGCAGACTATGTAGATATTTTACAAAAACTTATCGTTCGTTGGGATATTGGTAACATCAAAAACTTATCTGATGAAGCTGAAAAAGCAAGAGACTATTTAATGAAGTTACCATCTCGCATGTTGCGTTTGGCTGACCGATTGGTTATTCCAGAAAATTCCTTTCAATTTAAATGGGTAGAGCCTGCTTAAAGCTTTTTTTTGACTATTATGAATACGCTTATTGAAAACACAACAACCTTCGTAAAGGAAAAACTTAAAAATGCAGAAGGTGGACACGATTGGTTTCATATTGAGCGTGTTTACAAAAACACGCTCCTTATTGCAAAAAAAGAGAATGTAGACACACTTGTAGTTTCTCTAGCTGCTTTACTTCATGATATTGCTGATCCTAAATTTTATGATGGTGATGAAACAATAGGCCCTAATATTGCTCGACAGTTTTTATTTAAACAAAATGTAGACAGTAAGATTATTGAACACGTTGTTGCTATTATTGAGAATATGTCATTTAAAAATTCTTTAGAACCTAGAGAAAAATTCACTTCAGAAGAATTAAAAGTGGTACAAGACGCTGATAGATTAGATGCTATTGGTGCCATTGGTATTGCGCGATGTTTTAATTATGGTGGTTTTAAAAACAGAGTGCTATATAATCCTAAGATTTTACCAAACCTCAGCATGACAAAAGAAGATTACAAAAATTCTAGTGCCCCAACCATAAATCACTTTTATGAAAAGTTATTACTCTTAAAGGATAAAATGAACACGAGTACTGGAAAACTCTTGGCACTGCAGCGACATGAATATATGGAGCGTTTCCTCAAACAATTTTATGACGAATGGAATGGTAAACTCTAATTTAATTTTCCTTAGCCACTTCTAAAGCTGTCATTTTGTTTTCAATGATATTTAGTTCTTCTCCGTAGTGAATAATGTCTTCTGCAGTAAGTTTAGAACTAGAATTCACAATATCTAATATCTCTTTTTGTTTTATAGAATAGTATTTCAAAGCTATATTTATCTTATCATTCATAAGTCACCATTAATTTTAATTCACTTCTATATTTAGACGCACTTTTACCTGTAAACGCTTTAAATAATTTGTTGAAGTGCGAGAAATTATTAAATCCAGACTCAAAACAAATATCAGTTATACTTAATTGGCTTTCAGATAAAAGCTTAGTAGCGTGCACTATTCTGTATTCGTTAACCAATTTAGTAAACGTCTTACCCGTTACTTTTTTAAAATATCTGCAAAATGCCGGGATAGACATACTTACCTTTTCTGCAATCTCTTCTAAACTAATGTGCTGCTGAAAATTCTCATTAATATGTTTGTATATCATATTAATTTTGGCGTTGTCTTGGGGTTCTATTTCAAACACAAAGCCATCTGCATTAAGCACTTTGTAATCTTCTGAATTTGCCAATGCATTAAGAATTTCTAATAGTGACAAAATAAGCTCTATTCCAGATTTAGATGCTAAATCTTCAATCTTATGTCCTAGTGCTTCTTTAACTTTTTTTCCAAAAAGCACTCCCATTTTTGAACGCTCTAATAACATATTAATCTCCGTCATTTCCGGAATATTAAAAAAATGTGTTCCTAAAAAGTCAGGCCTAAATTGAACAACAGTTTCTGAGCCATTTAATGTAAGACGATCAACAAAACCATAATGCGGCAAATTAGACCCTAGAAGCAATAACTGACTGTTGTTATAATAAGACAAATGGTTACCAATATGCCGTTTTCCTTTACATTTATTAACATAAACCAATTCAATTTCTGGATGGAAATGCCAAAACGGTTTACTTTCTCCCACATAAGCACCATGTTTATGTACGTGAATTGAACTACCAAATGGTGGTGTGATTTTTTCTAAGACCGGTTTGCGCGTTTTCACAATAGTAACAAAATTAGAATTATGACAAACACGAAATGTATTCAGAATTATCATAAAACTATACTATTTTAACATTAAAAAGCGCTCTTAGGTAAATACACATCAATATAGCATACAAACAAAGGCTTTATGTCGTAAAATTGTATTGTATTTTACACTGTAAACAGGATAATATTCTGTAGTAATTAGTCAATTTAGTAACCTTTTCACATTGGCGACTAAGCGATATTTGTAATTGTAAAACAAATAAAAATGCTATGAAAAAGATTATTTTGTTATTACTGTTAAGCCCTATTCTGCTGATTGTCTTCGCTTTAATAAGTCCGCTTTTGTTTCTCCATAATGTTGTAGATTCAAGACAATAAAGATCTGAGTTAATAAACTGCTAGTTTTTAATTTTAATTAGACTAGCTAAAGCGTTATTTCTAACGACTAAAATATGCTGTTCACCGGCAACTATTATAGTTTTTAAATGCTGGACATTACCACCAATATTTAAACCGCTTTCTGATGAAGAAATTGATTTGAAATTATTATTATTTGAATTAATTAAAGTACACCCAATAGATGCATCATATCTGCCATATTCTGCATCTGTCCCAAAGAAATTTCCTCCAGTAATTAAATCTACTTTGCCATCCTTGTCTAAATCTTTAACAACTACATCATTCAATACAGATATTTGAGTCTCAGAAGGGAGAACTTCTGCCTTAAAATATGTGCCTTTTTGATTAAGAAACAATGTATGAGTAAAGTGATTTGCTTTAAGAATATTTACATCTGTAAGCTCTTCTGGAGTGAAAATATCATTAATAGTGGCTATAGAATAGGGCTCATATCTCGTAAAACGTTTTTTTAGGAATGCCATTTGGTCTAATACACGATCACGATTATGAAGTGGGTAACTTATACCTTCATTATAAGATGTAATTATGGGATCAAGACTTCCATTATCATCAAAATCTTTAAAGTATATTTCTACAGGCTCACTAGTAGATGCTTTAAAAATAGAGTTTAGACCTAAATTCCCTGCTATAATATCCTTAAACCCATCTCCATTAATATCTGCAACTGTTAATGAATTCCACCAGCCTACTTTCTCATTTAAACCATACGCCTCAGTTCTATTTTTATAGCTTCCGTTTTCAAATTTAAATACAGAAACTGGCATCCATTCACCTGCAATGATTAATTCTTTTATTCCATCATTATCCAAGTCTGCAAATTCTGCATCAGTAACCATCCCTACATTAGAAATTTCTATCCCCCAATTTATTGTAACATCTTTGAAAGAGCCGTTTTCATTTTTAAGAATATAACTTTTTGGAGTTTCTGGGTAGCGCGCAGGTTTTACTCTAGAACCAACAAAAATGTCTTGTTGACCATCACCATCAATATCATGAATTCTTACTACAGCGCCACTTTCTAGAACTATTGGTAGAACATTGCGAATACGACTAAAATTCCCTTTGCCGTCACCAAAATACAAACGGTCTATATAGTTCTGCGTATTAGCTTTAGTTTCATTACCACCGCTCACCACGTATAAGTCGAGATTTCCATCGCCATTGGCATCGAAAAAGACAGCATCAGTATCTTCTTGGGTTTTATCGACTTCAAAATCTAATATCGTTTTTCTTTTAAAGCTTCCAGAACTTGTTTGTAAAAACAACTTCCCAGAAAAATCTTTTGCGCCACCGAAATAAACATCTTCCAGACCATCGCCATTAACGTCTGCTATGGCAACTGCTGGACCTTCTTCACTTAGCTTTTGGTGTAGTAAAGGCTCTCTTTTAAAGTCTATAAACTCATTTTCTTTATGCGAAAATCCTGTGCCTAACACAGACGAATTATCCTCAAAAAATTTAGCAATTATAAATTCTTCTTTGAATGTAGAAGTGGGATTTCGCTTTACAGTGATTAACTGATTTAACTCTGGCTTTTCGATAATTTGCATACGCTTATCTGGCCATATAATTTCTAATTTCTCTGCAACTACTCCCTTTAGAATTCCGAAATGTAATTTATGCTGTGAAGAGGACAAAAAGCCTCTTGTTGGATTCTAAGATTCGGTAATGGTTACGCCGTTAGATAGGGTTAATCTACCGATTGTTCCAATATCTATTTTTCCTTTCTCATATTCAAAACTGACAGACAAAAAATTATTACCGAGCTGCTGTTTTCCATTATTTTTCATGATGAATGGCACATCATTAATGTTATTGACCACAACATCCAAATAACCATCATTATCTAAATCTGAGTAGGCTGCTCCATTTGAGAATGTGGGTTTCCCACTATTCCATGATTTGGAAACATCTTCGAAATTATTTGATCCTTTATTTTTAAAGAGAAATGCCGGCACAGGAATACTGGGAATCTCTTCGACCCAATTTTTTAAGGTGATTTGTTTAGTGTTTAACCTCTTTTGAAGGTCATCCATTTTATACCTTGCATAATCGTTATTCGTTACATCTCTCATTTAGCCATTTGTAACATGAATATCTTTAAACCCGTCATTATCTATATCTGATAGCAGTACACTCCAACTCCATTCAGTCTGGGCAACATTATTTAAAAATGAAATATCTGAAAAACTACCGTTTCCATTATTAATATTCAGAATATTAGATGCATATTGAGTTCCATAATTATAATTGACCATTTTCTGAAACTTATCATAGTTCTGCATCATCATCATCATTTTGCGGCGATAATTTTTATTGGGCGCCATATCTAAGGTTAATAAGTCTGGATTACCGTCGTTATTTATATCTGCTAAATCAGAGCCCATGGAAGAAAATGATGTATGGCTAAAATAGTCCTCTATTTTATCTTCAAATCTATTATTCCCTTTATTGATTAGCAGCCTATCTGGTTTAATATAATCATTGCACACATAAATATCTGGTTTAAAATCATTGTTAAAATCTCCAATGACGGCACTAAGGCTAAAAGCATCATTTAAAATACCTGCTGCTTCTGATGAATCAAAAAAAGTATGCACTCTATTTTCGTAAAACCTATTTGACAAATTTGTAAAATCACTTGGCACTGCTGGCGAAATCTTTCCGTTTTCGTTTTGAGTTATCTTAACAACATTAGCCTCTTTAAGGTTTTTGGGATGGTTAAGAACGTAGACGTCTAAATCATTATCCCCGTCCGAATCGAAGAAATATGCTTGTACTGAATATCCTGTGTCTGCAAGTCCATAAGCTTCAGCTTTTTCAGTAAAGGTTAAGTCTCCATTATTAATGTATAGCAGATTTTTTCTTAATTCATCTTGAGTAGAAACCGACTTACATACATATATATCCAACAAGCCATCGTTATTTACATCTGCCATTGTTACACCCGTTTTAAAGCCTTTACCCCCATCAACTTTGGCAGATTGGGTTATGTCTTTAAAACTAAAGTTACCTTGGTTTAAATAGAGTTTATTACTTACAGTATTTCCTGTAAAATAAATGTCATCTAAGCCGTCGTTATTAATGTCTCCGACAGCTACACCTCCACCATTGTAAAGATATTCGTAAGTAATGATGTTAAAATTATCTGTTTCAACGATATCATTACTAAAAGAGATATTAGTTCCTGAAGGTTTTAAATATGTGAATAAAGGAGGTGTTTGATTTTCCTGTTCCTTTTCTATCTTTTGTATTATATCAATTTCTTCTTTTGTTTTGTCTTCATTACAATTATAACAAAGCAAAACTGAAGCTAGAAGACTAAAACACTTCAAATATTTTATCATAATCTATTGCAATTTTTTCAAGATTAAGTTGGCAATGTTACGCCCTTGTCTCGCACCTTCTTCAACACCTTGCATGTAATGAATTCCGCCATAAAAACGACTTAAATTCACTTGGTTTGCTGCTTCTCTAAAGGAATTGAATTTTCGTTCCTCAAGCCCAAAACGCAATTGTGTATTGTCCGTAAATGTGTAATTATCCCCAAATATATGGCTTAATATTTCGGCTGCTGAAGCTGATGTTGCACTATGACCACTTGTGTATTCCGGAAATGGAGGAGTTTGCAAAACTGGTGTCCATTCAGAATCTATATTTTCCTGAATAAAAGTTACTGGACGTACTAAGTCGGTTTTATACTTAACGTGCCAAGCCGCAATAATAGCATCGAACATTGCCATAGAAGTCAATGTATAAGCATTGGCTGTTGTAAAATAATCGGACTTTTCTTTAGACGCAACTTGATGGACGATATTTAACCAGTGCCCTGGCGGTGTAAACTTGTGTATTGTTGTTACCATATGCCCTTTATGAACCGTCATTATAGGATTACAATCCCAAAACCATGCTGTCTTTTCTGTGTCTTCTGTTTTATTGTTAACCGCCTCATATACTTGATAGACCATTTTGTAAAAATCAGAATCTCTATCTGTACTATATTCTGGTAGAGATTTATAGTCAAAAACGTTTGCGCTATCTATAACCATTGGTCTTATCTTATCCCAATAGGGCTCTAATCCATTAGCGTAATCTGGTGGGGTTTCTCTCCAGTTTTCAGGCTTTTTTGTACTGGTAAATCTCGGATACGTTCGTGTTTCAGAATACATGTCTTTATCTATCCAATTACTCATTTGTTCTGAGATTTCTAAAGCGTAATTTTCAGAATTTTTAATTGTCGCTTCTGAAAGTCCCAAAAGTTCTGCTCTAGTTTTAAGGCTATCTATTAAGACATCAAAAAAATGTTCTGAATAAATCAATTTTTTGCCCACATTTGAAAATGCAAAAAGAGAAGCTAATTCTGGGTTTACTTCATTTTGTCTTGATACTTTGAAATCTTCAAGGCCATTAATTTTTGTTGTGATTTCAGCTAAACTATCTTGACGTAAACTCTGCAATGTTGAATAATGTGCCAAATGTGCATAGGCATACATGCGACTTGCAACAGGAGGTGTAAAAGCGTCTTCCATAACTGCTTCTAACAAAACCGTATTTGCATGATTTAAATCTGAAGTTTGAAAAACCTGAGTATTGTGTTTTGTTACTTCTTTACAGGAACATAAAAGAACGGTTATAAAAAGAATTAAAACTTTTAATTTCATTGTGAGTTGATTAATTAATTAAATATACTTATATATTCAAACTAATCAAGATTCATAATTGTTTTGAAATTTAAAATAAATAAGACTTTTTATTAATGTAATTAGTACATAAGACAGTTAATTATTCAAAAGGTTTTGAACAAATTTTATAGGAAAATTATTTTTATTTCCCAGGAAAATTAGCCTTACGTTTTTCTAAAAAAGCTGTTGTGCCTTCCTTAAAATCTTCAGTACCAAAACAATTTCCAAAGGCTTCTATTTCGGCTTCATAACCATCAACACCATCCTTGTAGTTGGAATTAACAGCAGCAATTGCTTCTGCTATTGCTACAGATGAGTTACGCATAATTTTACTTGCAATTTTCTCGGCAAGCGGTAATAATTCGTCTTGCTCAACCACATGATTTACCAAACCGTAATTAAGTGCTTGATTGGCGTCAATCATTCCGGCAGTCATAACCATTTCCATAGCCCGACCTTTACCTACTAACTGAGGTAAACGCTGTGTGCCACCATAACCAGGAATAACACCAAGAGACACTTCTGGTAAACCCATTTTTGCATTAGTACTCGCGACTCTAAAATGGCAAGCCATAGCTAATTCTAATCCACCACCTAGTGCAAATCCATTAACCGCTGCAATAACTGGTGTGCTTAAATTCTCAACAAAATCGAATAACAGCTCTTGACCTTTTGCAGCCAATCTTCCTCCTTCTTCAATATTAAAATCGGCAAACTCGCTTATATCTGCACCTGCAACAAAAGCTTTTTCACCACTTCCTGTGATGATGACAACTTTTGTTTCTTTAGACTGATTGGCTTTATCAAAGGCATTATGAAGTTCTTGTATAGTATTTCTATTTAAAGCATTTAATTTACTCGGTCTATTAATAGTAATGGTTGTTATACCATTAGAAAATTCTGAAGTTATGTTTTGGTATGACATTTTTATATTTTTAATTTTTTTAATCATTTTCTTGGAAAAGCAACAGTAAATATAGTTCCTTTTCCATATTCTGAGACAAAGGTAATGCTTCCTTCATAGGTTTCTACAATATTTTTTACCATAGCTAAGCCTAATCCCATCCCACTAGTTTTTGTGGTAAATTTTGGTTCAAACACCTTTGATTTATTTTCTTCAGCAATACCTGAGCCATTATCTTCAACTGTAATATTTACATCATTATCTTTAGAAAATACACGAACATTGATTTGAGGATTTTCGTTATCAATAGGAATTGCTTGTATCCCATTTTTTACCAAGTTAGTTACCACTCGGATGAGTTGAGTTCTGTCAAATTTGGCAATTAATTCTTCTGGCTCTGGTTCAAAATTAATATAGTTTTCATTAAAAATATCTAAAGCTAATTTAACAATATGCACCACATTAAGTTGTTCACTTTGCTGTGCTGGCATCTTTGCAAAGTTTGAAAACGCAGATGCAATAGAGCTCATGGTGTCTATTTGTTGTATCAGAGTATTACTGTACTCATCAACCTTAGTGTGTATATGCGCATCATTAGGGTCAAATTTACGCTGAAAACTCTGCACACTTAATCGCATAGGCGTAAGTGGATTTTTAATTTCATGTGCTACTTGTTTTGCCATCTCTCGCCAAGCTTGTTCTCTCTCGCTAGTTGCTAGCTTTACAGCTGATGCTTCTAGCTCATCAATCATACTATTATATGATTTTACAAGTGTTTCAATTTCTTCACCTGAAGATTCTATTTCAATTTTTTTGTTGCGTTTTTCTAGTCTAATTTCATTGAGCTTATCACTTATACTTTTTAGAGATTGAGTGATATATTTTGATATAAAATATGCCAACACGATGGCTGCTAAAATCATCACGAGATAGGCATAACCTAAACGTAACAAAAACTCATTAAGCTCTCTGTTGAAAATATCGTCATCTTCTAAATACGGAATATTTAAAATGGCAATATTCTTAAATTTTTTGTCGGTAATATATGAATAGGATGATTGAAATACTTTACCATTAATTTCATTTTTAATGACGTAACGATGTTCAGCAGTATTAGAAAGTTGATTTAAGACTTCAGCATCCAAACATACATTAACAGTTGTATTTTGCAATGCCGCTTTTGAGGATTTTAAAAGTTGCCCCTCTAAATCATAAAGATTTATTTGCAGTGCGTGAATATTGGCAATGTTAAAAATCTCTTTTCTGAAAATGAATGGTAGCTTTTCAGTAATTATAGGAAAAGATGTTTCGTCTATAGCAATATCTATACTTCTGCGGATTGCAGCTTCCTTACGTTCTAAACGATCGGCATGATATTCTCTAGCTTCTTCATTGTACTGATGTATTGTTACTGCTCCAATTAATACTGAAGCTAATAATACCAAAAGTATCATGGCTATGAATATTCTAGAACGAAGCGATAGTTTTTTGAGCGCCATATCGGAATTTATAGTAAGCTAAATATAACAATAATCAAGCCAATTAGGCTTCAGGGTTTTTTGCTCTGATATTCTTGTAAATTTTGAAGCCTAACATTAATAAAATACCTAAAACGAGGATTCCTACGACTCCAAAAATCCAATTGAGACTACTTTTAAGTACAACTAAAAATACCACAGCAAAAAGGATAAATGTTGCACCTTCATTCCATATACGCATAAAGTTCGATGATTTTTTTACAACGTCATTTTGCAATTGCTTGTAGTATATATGCGTTTGTATTTGATATAAAACTAAAAGCAACACAAATCCTAATTTTACGTGCATCCAAGAGGCTTTTAAAAATCCAGGGTTGATATAAATTAATATTAAACCAAATATAATTGCCAAAATACTTGATGGCCATGTGATGATAAACCATAAGCGTTTTGCCATGATTTTCAATTGTTTCCCTAAAATTTCTTTATCTGGTGACGGTTTATGAAATGCCTCTATCTGATATACAAATAATCTTGGAATATAGAACAAACCTGCAAACCAAGTGACTACGAAGATGATGTGTAATGATTTTATATAATTATAATATTCTGCTAAAATGTTTCCCATAGAAATTCATTAATCTGTCACATCGAGCGAAGTCAAGGTGCATGTTTAATATTTTATTCGTCTTTTATTTTAAGCCAGTCTTCATATGTAACAACTCGTTTTTCATTATCAGATTTAGACTTTCCAGGCAGAATTCCAATAAATTCGAGATAATGTCCATCAGGATCGCAAAAATATATCGAAATGGCTGGCATCCAAACAAAAACTATCGGACCATTTGTGCCATCGTTTAAAAAATTCCAGTAATCAATATTTCGAGATTTTAAAAAATCTACAGATTCATTTAGAACCCAGTCTGCTTCGCATTGAAAAGCAAAATGCCTGACATCTATTTGATTTTTTGGTTTCTCCCATAAACCAAGCATATGCTGCTTGTCCTCACCAATCCAAAAAAAGGAAGTACGCCTGTCATTATTAAAACGACATTGTTTTAACCCAAGTGTAGTTTTATAAAAATCAATGGAGCGTTCTAAGTCACGAACAAATAAATGTGTTTCATAAAGTCCTTTTATCATCTGTGCTAATCTTCTTCTACAAATAGATAGTTTAATTGCTTAGCATTAAAGGCGGCATTAAACCCTTTAATCTCATCACTTAAAACAGTATTAAAAGCATCTAGCTGTTCGTTGATTTTTTTAGTTAATTCATTTTTTACAGCAATAGCTTGGTCCGTTGGAGGGAAATCTCCTCTTCTGGTAAGAGAATTTAAGCCCCCTAACTTATCTGTTAATTTAATAGGAAAATTTAATGGGTCTTGACCGCTTCTGTTTTTTGTTTGATATAAAGTTTTTTCAATATCAGACAATC
>Ga0209654_1001611_pt1 | contig 17515 bp, 8 predicted proteins | sample SaaInl1SG_22_DNA_FD_184646 | JGI IMG/M metagenome (GOLD analysis project Ga0209654, IMG submission 184646) | Marine microbial communities from expanding oxygen minimum zones in the Saanich Inlet - ESP_161SG_22_DNA (SPAdes) (version 2) | ecosystem: Environmental > Aquatic > Marine > Intertidal... | reverse complement strand
CATATTTCTTAAGGTTCGAACCCCACTGTTCTTTTACCAGTGTCGTTGCATATCTTTTGAGCCACATGTCTTGATAGACTTGACCGAAAACCTCTGGATCTGCAACCTCATAGACCTCAGCAAGAAGATACTGATCACCTCTGCTTTGATTTCTTTCAATTCGTTTCCAATCAATGTCAAGATACAAACGATTGCGATGCTTATTGTATCTGATTGCTGGAGCAGTGTTGAGCATGAAATCAATGTGTTCAACGTATGTTTTCTGAATGTAATAACCAGTCAATCCACCGGATGCTGCACCATGACCATAGAACCAGTCGAAGTTGTTTAGGAAGTATTGATATTCGTAGTTGTAAATGCCTGCCTGAGCAAACGAATCAACTTTTGCCACTCTCACAACAGAGATGATTGAGTCTGGAATCTTGATTCCAACTTGTCCTGTAGATGTAATCTCAACGTCTTGGTCGTCAAGAACTTTTTCTTCAATCGTCCAGTTTTCTTCGAAAGTTGCTTGATCTGAATCTGTCTTGATCCAAACTCTGTCACCTTGAACATTGTCGATTTTGTTCAGAACTCTTGCTCCAACTCTGTAGTCTGAGTCGTTTCCAGAGTACCTTTCGGCAGTTAGGTCTTGATGAATCCTTTTGTTTCTCGCAAGTAAAAGATCATTGACCTTGATGGTTCTGTATGATCTGTTTGCTCCATCCATGTGCCAGTTCTGATACCACTGAACTGCTTCATCGATGCAATCTTCGAGTTGCACATCTGTGACTTCCACGTTGACAACTGGTGCACCCAGTCGACGTAGAATCCAGTCAGCAAGTTCCTGTTTGGTATTTGGTAGTGGCATCTACTTTCCTTGTTTCAATATTTATTTCGTCACTAAAAGATCAAAACAATCACATTTACCCTATGTGATTGTTGGATTGCCAACTGCGAATTCGCCATTGTCTCCAACGTTCGCGTTGTATTGAAAAACGCCAGTTCCTGAAAGAGTTTGATCTCGTTGAATACTTCCACTAGATTCTGAATTGTAGGCAGTGAAATTGTCATTTGTTGCGCCATTTAAAGCAGAACCTCTGTTTTCGAGAATCAACAAACCGTGTTCGTAGTCAACGAGATCACGTGTTCCGATAGCAAGAACTCTCCAACCATCATCTCCGGTGTCAGTTCCAAATCTCAAACGAACCTCGTGTCCTTGAACAGTGTTGATTCCGTCTGAATCAACAATTGCTGTACCTGGAGCTGCACCTGTATCCTGAGTGATCAAACGATATAACTGAGCGTATGTCAATCTGTTGTTCGAAGCACCATACAATGGAGCATCTGAACTTTCGACTGCAACAACAATGTCCGTCGTTCCTGTCCCACCCCATTGTCTCCCCTCATCATCGTCGAATTGAACGCCAGCAGTACCCGTGATCCAGAATCCAACCTCAAGTACATTTCTTGGATTGGTTGTAATTCCAGCATCTTCCTGCCTGAGAGTTTCTGAGTCCCAAGAAGGTACATCGGTGTGATCTGAATCGATGACTCTCCAAGTGATCGCTGCTGCGTCGTTCTTGAAAAATGCTTGACCATCTGTTAGGGTTGTTGTATTACCATCTGATGCAACGCCTGAATGTCCTGGAATGCTTGCGCTTCCACCTCCACCGCCAGTTTGTCTCTCTTGAATGTATTCAGAGTCAATCAAATTGGTGATAGTGTCAGAATCCAACATTCCAGATGAAGTGAGTCTTGAAGAAATTTCTCTACCAACCCAATCAGAGTCAACATATGGATTGGAAACTGAAAGAACCCAGTCTGAATCAACTGATCCAGTTCCAAATGTGTTTTTATCGATGACTGCTTGAATGTAGTCTGAATCAATCAGACCAGTGACGTAATCAGAATCTAGAGCACCAACAACCGAATCTACATATGCTTTGTTTGTCAATTGGTTTGGATCAGTGATAGAAGCTGTTTCTGAATCCCAGATTGTCACTTTGGCATTTCTGTCGCCCAACATGATGTTGTAGCTACCTGTCGCCCTCGCGTTTTCTCCAATTGCAACAGAAGCAATGAAAATTGCTCTCGCGTTTGCGCCAATGGAAATTGCTGAAGTTCCCGCAGAATTCGAAGATCTTCCGATTGCAATTGAATCGGGACCAGTACTTGCGTTGGCGTTTCTTCCGATCGCGATCGCGTTTACCTGAGAAGAGTTTGCATAGAAACCAACCGCAACAGAATAGTTCCCAGAAGAACATGCACTGTCGCCAATTGCAATGCCGCTTTCAGCAGTTGAATTGGCATCATGACCAATACTGATTGTTCTCAGTCCATTCGCGATTGCTGCATCACCAATTGCAAGTGAACCAGTTCCATCAGAAGAAGATCTGTTACCAATTGCCACACCGTTTGCATTGTCAGCATTGGCTCGATCACCTATTGCGATCGCAGAAGCTGCGTTTGCAATTGAATTTGAACCGATTGCTACATTAAATCCGTCAAGTGCCCCAGTTCTTACAAAAGCCGATTTGCCTAATCTTACAATATCTGAATCTAAATCAAAACGATTTCGTACGAAATCTGAATCAACGAAACTGAGTTGTGAAATCTCACCTCTCAACAATGCAAGATCTGAATCAGATGCTTGTTTGATTGTCAATCTGATGTATTCAGAGTCGGAAAGGTTATTGAGTCTTAAAGTGATCAAATTGTTAATTTCATCGGAATCGAGTTCAGCAAGACGAGCAAGAACCCAGTCTGAATCAACTTGTGGATTGGCAACTGAAAGAACCCAGTCACTGTCAACCGAAGAAACCTGCGAAAGAACGTAGTCTGAATCAACTGATCCAGTTCCAAATGTGTTTTTGTCAATGACTGCTTGGATGTAGTCTGAATCAATGACTTTCTGAATTGATTGCAAAGTGCTGTCAGAGTCGAACATAGAACTAAAGTTCGAACCTTTGTTCGCTGAAGAAACAATGTAATCTGAGTCCAACCAATTTGAAACAGAAGTTCTGATGCTGTCAGAGTCGAACATTCCTGCGCCAACTGAATCGACATATGCTTTGGTTGCCAACTGGTTTGGAAGAGTCACATACGAAGCATCAGAGTCAACGACCGTGACAACTTGACCATTGCCAAGACGAATTTCTGAATCACCTGCAACTGCAGAGTGACCAAGCGCAACAGAGTCAACTCCAGATGCGACTGTGTTTGCACCGATTGCAATACCTGCAGATGCATCACTGTCAACTCTTGCATTCGAACCAATGGCGATTGAGGTAACTGAATTTGCATTGACATTTGCACCAACAGCAACTGAGAACTGCAGTGCTTGTGTGCCACTTGTTCCAATCGCGATTGACTGAAGATATGCAGTCGAGTTTCTGCCGATGGCAATTGAACCTTCGTTGAAAATAGCATCTGTTGCTTGTGCATTGATACCGATGGCAACTGTGTTTGTTCCACCAGAAGCACTTGAACCAATTGCGACACTGTTTGGATATGAAGATGCTGACAAAAGGTTGACAACATCATCTGAGTCAAGTTGTGATTGATTTGAGATAACAACACGAAGATCCGAATCAAGACCATCAATCTCGCCTCTCAACAATGCAAGATCAGAATCAGATGCTTCTTTGATTGCCAATCTAATGTAATCGGAATCAGACAGATTCTCTAATCGTTGAGTAATCAGATTGTGGATTTCGTCTGAGTCAAGCTCGCCGATTCTTGCGAGCACCCATTCAGAGTCAACTTGTGGATTGGCAACTGAAAGAACCCATTCGGAATCAACTTGATTGACCGGAATCTGGTTCAAGACCCAATCTGAGTCAACTTGTGGATTGGCAACTGAAAGAACGTAGTCTGAATCAACTGATCCAGTTCCAAATGTGTTTTTGTCAATGACTGCTTGGATGTAGTCTGAATCGATGAGCGACAGTGCAGTTTCGGAATCGAAAGTTGAAATCGCGTTGATTCGTGCAGTAACCCAATCACTGTCAACATTACCAGATAAATCAAGAGAAGAGATCTCAGTTCTGATCAGCGCAAGATCAGAATCAGATGCTAACTTGATTTGATTGTTTACGAAATCTGAGTCAACTGTGCCATCGCCTGCCCCGAATGAATTTTTGTCAATGACTGCTTGGATGTAGTCTGAATCAATGGTGATTCGAACAGAAGCAGCAACATCATCAGAGTCAACTGTTGTCATATCAACAACTTTTCTTGCTGAACTAACAATGTAATCTGAATCAACGATTGCTTTGACATCGTCTGAGTCGAGATACGACTGTGCTGAGATTTGCGAATTGACGAAATCGGAATCGACTTTTCCATATTCTTGAGCAGTTCTGATCACCCAATCTGAGTCAACCTGATTGACTGGAATTTGATTGAGAACCCAATCTGAGTCAAGGTGTGTTTGTTCTGCGATTCTTGCAAGAATCCATTCAGAATCTGCAAATCGAGAAGCGATTGAATTGACATAACTTGCAACAAATTCAGAGTCAGCGAGATTAGTCATTCTTTCAGAAATCAGGTTTGTGATTTCATCGGAATCGAGTTCAGCGAGTCTTCTGATCAACAAATCTGAATCAACGTGCGTGTCTTCGAGATAAGCAATTCTTGAAATGACTGGTGCAAACTGTCTATCAATGAAGTCTGAATCAATCAGACTCTCGAAGACAGGAGGAAGCGCAAGAGAGAAAATTTCACTGTCAATCAACAGCGAAGGATTGATTTCTCTAAATGAAAGTGTTCTTAAATCAGAGTCGAAGTTGACTCTCAGTTGCTGAATTGAATCGATCTTGATTTGAGAGACTGCGCCATTCGTGTTTGTGATAGTCAGAAATGCGTTATCTTGAATTTCGAGACCTGAAACAATTGTTACGTCGCCGTCAGAGTCAAGGATAAGGTTTGATGGCATGTTGAACAATGTTGTCCAAGCATCTTGTAGACCTGTTGCTGGGTTAGCATTTTCTGTAGGTGCAATATCCCTACGCGCAATGTAAATAGCACTTTGACCAGCAGCCGTTTCTGCAATGACAACACTGTTCTGGAAATAGAACAAATTTGAGTTGTATCTCGGGAACCTGAAACTGAGGTTGTTGTCTGCTGCGTTTGAAACTGGTCTGACCATCTATCTTTTTTCTCTTTATTTGATATCAGTATTTATTTAGGAACGGTTAATGAACAACACACCACCGAAGTTGGAACCAAGTTCGTCTCCATTAGCGTTTGAAACAATCGCTTGTTCAAGGTTTCTCGAAGACATTATATTTTGACCCAATGATCCAGAAGTTTCTCCATTGAAAATTGCATCAGAATCACTAATCACCAAATCTTGAGTGAAGTCAAAGTCTGTCCAAGTTTGACCTGGATTCAACTCATAATAATAGACTGCTCCACGGCTAGAGTTTTCGATATAGGCTCCAACATACATGGATCTTCCATCATGAGAAAGACTAATATCAAATCCCCATCTTGCGGCTGACGACCTTCTGTTTGGTTTGGGAGCAGTTCTGATGTGATTCCAAGTGTCCCCAACGTTGTTTCGTGTGAAGATTGAAATGGCGCCGATTTGAGACACACTATTTACAGTTGCGTTTCTTCCAGAAATTACAAGAGTCAAACCATCACCAGAAATCTGGAGTTTCGAACCCCAATATGCAGAATTCCAACTAAAATCCGAGTCCACATTTGCGTCTCCAGGTTCTGGTCTTGTAATTCTGTAATCAGAGTCAAACTGACCTGTGGAACTGTTTAGTCTAAAAACAGTGGCTTCATCATTAGATGAATTGTTACCACCGTTTCCAACAACCAGTTCACTATCTCCAAACAGATCTGCATCGGTTCCAAAATACTGATTGCTGAATCTTCCATAAATTGCTTGCCTTGCATCGAAAAGAGCATTGTCACTGTCTCTTCTGAAGATCGAAATAGCTCCTCGATTCGTGCCAGCAACGTCTGAATTGGAGTTTCCAACGCAAAGAGTTCTTCCAGAATCAGAAAGATGAGTGTCGATGCCATACGATGCAAGATCTGAATCTGGGTTTCTAATAATTTGAAGAAGGTTCCAATCGCCTCTACTTGAAGAAGGGTCTCTTGTGTAGATTAAAGTTGCGCCAGTCTCACCTGCACCAGCATTAACAACGCTTATGGCAAGAGTTTTACCTTCGGAATCCATTTCAATATTTGTATTTGTGAAACTAGTACTTATTAGGCCAAATTCAGATATTGGAATTGACCATTCCGAATCAACTTCATATTGATTTGTCAAAGAATTTAGCAAGAAGGTTTCCACGGTGCCAGCATACCCATGAGTAGTAATCGCGATACTGCCATCGGTTGCCATTGCAACATCATTGCCTCTTGAAAACAATTGATCGCCAGGAAAATGCTGAAGAGCAGCTGTCACTATGGCGGCAAGATCGCTGTCTTCAAAAACCAAACGAGGAATGTTGGAAACATCGAGAGTCCAAAGACGTCTTACTTCTCGAACAGTTTGTCCATCGAGAACTCCAAGTCTAACAATTCGTCGACTATCATTAGGAGTTGGTTGAACCCATGTTCTCATTATTATTGATACTCCGCAAAGAAGATTCTTCCATTAAAATCAGCAGCGGATGGTGTGAAACCATCACTGTCAAACGCTTGAACTGTGACAATCAAATTGATTGCAGCATCTGAATCGAGTCCTGTAGATGGTGTATTTTTGTCAACTGTTGAAACAATGTAGTCTGAGTCAATTAAGTTCATCACAGCATCAGAATCAAGACCACCAGTTGAACCAAATGTGTTTTTGTTGACTGAAGTCAGAATGTAATCCGAATCGATGATTGCTTTGACATTGTCTGAATCAAGATGAACCTGAGCATCAATCTGTCTGTTGACCCAATCAGAATCAACATCACCAGTCAAATCCAAATTGTCGATTTGTGACTGGAGTGATTGAATGACCAAAGTGTCTGAATCGAGTCTTGAATTGATTGTGAAAATTCTTGCTGCTTCACTGTCGAAACGGTTGTCAAACTCAGTTCTCAGTGGGTCTGTTACAACCGCAGTCAAGAAATCTGAGTCAACAATAGAAAGAACGTATTCTGAGTCGACCAAAGACTGAATGTAATCCGAGTCAACTGCATTTTGTGCAATCAAAACGATGTCATCAGAGTCAAGAACTCTTGATTGAGTGTATTCAGAGTCAACAATGTTGACAATGTAGTTGTAGAGATAGTCTGAGTCAATGATCTTCTGAACTTCTTCCGAGTCAACTGAACGATCGTTGATCATTCGAACAACCCAATCAGAGTCTGTCACATTGTCAAGTGCATTGTTGAGATCAGCAGTGATCATGTTTGTGACATAATCAGAATCATAGAGATCGTGGATCAACGCGATGGTGTCTGAATCCAACCATCTTGCAACAATTTCTGTGATGTAGTCTGAATCAATCAGTGCTTGAATTTCTGCATCTGTCTGAACCAAGTCAGACTTGTTGACTGAAACGAACTGATCGGAAGTGATGTCGTATTCCAACAAGAAGTTTTCAGTGATGTCTGAAAGAACAAACACTGTGTTGAAAATTGTTGAACTGATGTCAGCATATGTGTATTGATTGATTGTCGCAGCAAGGTTTCTCAAAACTGCTTCGACTGCATCAGAATCATCGACAAGGTTGAAAATGATTTCACCTTGGTCAACCGCTGAACCATTCAGACCAAAACCATAGATTCTGTTCACATAGACTTCAACATCTGGATCAGAAGCGGATGATGTTGTCGAGAAACCATATCTGTGTCCTTCAGTGACATTCTGAAGAATTGAAGTTGCATCCCCAGATGAAACGCCTGTGAAAGCGATTGTCAAGTACTTGAAGTATGAATCGAAACTTATGTTTGTAGTGTTCGAAGAGAAGAGGGTTTGAAGAGTCGAACTTGCTTGAACAGGAGTATGAATATTCACATCTCTCAATTGAGCAACAGTCTTCTCGGTTTGAGTCAGAATGTGTTTTCTCAAATCAGAGTCGGCATTATCAACGTATGATTTGCGAACAACTGCATTTGCGTGCGTCTGATCAGAATCAAGCGTCAAGTATTCAACATTGCTCCAAACACCGTTCACTCTTTGGAAATAGTTCCAATCTTCAATAACTTTGTCATATGCTACAGGCAATGAAGTCTGAGTGATCACACCGTAATCAAATCCTGCATACTCGGAAATCAACCCCTGAAGGTATGTTGTTGCTGCTGGATTCAATTGAATTTCAACATAAACATTTGTCAATCCAGGAGGAATGGTGTTCAATGAAATGATGTCACCGTGCTCATTTGAATCTGAGTCGAAGTACAATCTTTCACCGATTCCGAATGAGTGTCCACCTGCCAAAGAAAGGAACAATCTGTTCTGACCTTCGTGGAGGAAACCAACTGCGCCAGTCACACCAAGTGTGTCAGCAGCAGGAGTTGTTGCATTCGAGACTGATGTGCCATATTCAACATCAATGTCAGACAACTGCTCGAATCTTAGAGCATGTTGATTTCTGAAATATGCCGTGAGATCCGAATCCCTTGATTCAAGAACTCTAACTTCGCTGTCTATTCTTTGTTCAAGTGGAGAAGAAACAACATTTTGCAAGAAATCTGAGTCCACAATATTAATGATGAACTCCGAGTCGATCAACGACTGGACATATTCTGAGTCAATCAAACCAAGAACTTGATCTGAATCAAGAGTGTGTGAACGAACATAGTCACCGTTGACAATTTCTTTGATGAAATCTGAATCAATTGCAACTTTCGCGGAGGAGACAATCGTATCAGAGTCAAGATTTGTCAGAGTCTGTTTGTTGATCGTAGCAACTACATCGTCTGAATCATAATTGTAGAATGTTTGCTTGTTGACAGTTGCCATGATGGCATCAGAGTCAATGTTTGCAACAGTGATTTTCAGTACTGTTTCAGCAATTCTGTCTGAGTCAAGATTTGAAAGTGTGTTTTTGATGATGGTTCGAACAATCGCGTCAGAATCAAGATTGTCAAGAGTATTTTTGACCACTGCCTGAAGAATTCCATCAGAATCAAAACCTGAACCTTCAGATTCGAGTGAAACGATTCTATTGATCAAATCGAGTTCTGAATCAAAAGATGAAACAAGATTCAAAAGGAAAGCAACATCAGAATCAAGACTTGCTGTGTTTGTTTGAATTGTGACATATCCATCGGAGTCGACAAACGAAACACCTGCGCCTGCTTTCAATGCTTTGACAAGAATCGACTTGCCTCTTCTTCCACCAGTGAGAGAGAAAGCATCTACCTCGAGCGTTTCTTCCACATCATCTACAGATGTGACGGACGCAGCAATGTCAACAAACTGTCTCAATGCTCCAGGAATAGGATCCCAAGAACCAAGAGCGAAAGGAGAGCCACTGTTCGGATTGATGTCTTCGTTCGCGATGAACATGAAGAATGCTGCATCATCACCAGAATTAGTTAGTGTGACGATGAGATCACTGTCAGAATCTGAAATTCCTGCGCCAAGTGCATCTCTCAAATCAAAAAGAATGATCGAGTTTCGTGGATAGTAAAGATCGTCGTTCCAAACTGGAAAACGATAGGAAAGACCTGCATTTGCACTGACGACTGGTAGATTTGCCATTTATTGAATCCCTTTTATGTATTTATTTACCAACTGTTGTCGATGGCGTTTCTCACCCAAATCGTCTGCGTTGGCAGAGCAGGGTCGTAGTCGCGAATGCATTGATACATGTAACCATCTCTGACGATAACATCACCACGTCTGTCGCCCTCTGCTCCTGATTGAGAACTTGGCGCTACTCTGTCAACATAGTTCAAATCAAACTCGTTGACTGCGTGTGGATCGATCGTCATGTTTACGAAAAGTTCGTTGTGGTTGATTGCTTGTCCGATATACTGTGCGATACCAAACAATGGATAGTTTACAGTGATCGTTCCTGGACTTGCGTTGTCCAGATAATAGTAATTTCCTGGATCAAGTGGACCAGCAGCGCCAAAATCAGATGGTCCATAGTTTTGACCATCAGCAACTGCTGCTCTGTCAATCGTGACAACACCAACTCGAACTATCAATGATTCGTTCGTGTCATTGTCATACGTCCAAAGACCATCAGCAAGATTCAACTGAGAATCTGCTCTTGCAACTCTGTATGGATCTTCTACATCATATGTGTCGCCACGTGCTGAAGCACGCACTGGATTGTCGATGTAGATTGGCGTACCTGATCTTGTGATTGCAAAGTTTGGACCTTGGTTGATTTGTTGAGCAATGTATTGTTGAGACACTCTTCCTGAATTATCAACACCACCAATGGCTCCGATTGGAACAACCATTTCAAGCATGCCTCTTTCTTTTGCAGTCAACTCACTGAATTTCTGATCAATCCTTTGAACCAATTCTCTTTTGTGCGAGTTGAGTTGTGTCATGTAAAGATCTTTGAGTTCTTTGACTTTTTTCTCAAAAACCTCTGGATCGAAATCTTTTCCTGCTGGACCTTGTGGACCTTGTTCTCCACGTGCTCCCTGTGGACCAACTGCGCCTTGTGGACCGACTGGCAATGCCATCCATGGACCCCATGGATTTGTGACGTCTTCTGAAACTTGAAAACGATATCTGTCATTCTCTACGTCGAACTCATATGCAGGGAACTTGCCAGGATCACCTTTGTCACCCTTTTGACCTTGCGTTCCTGATGGACCAACGAGAAGTTGTTTTTGTGATTCAGTCAGATCGTGCCAAGTGAGTGTGTCGCCTTTTTCACCCTTCTCACCTTTCTCTCCTGCTGGACCAACTGGACCAGTTTCGCCGATAAGACCTCTCTCACCCTGTGGACCTGCTTCACCGATTGGACCAACTGGACCTTGCTCGCCGATCAATCCTCGTGGACCACGAAGAGTTTCAATCTGCTCCTCGGTCAACATATCAAAAGTGAAAGTTTCGCCCTTTGGTCCAACTGGACCTGTTTCTCCGATTGGACCTTGTTCGCCAATCAGACCACGGTCGCCCTGCTCGCCTTGTTCACCTTTCAGGTCAATCCATTCGCAGAACTGAGGAAGAACATCGCCTGTCTCTTCATTGATGAGATTGGCAGTTTGGAAACGAACCTTTGTTCCGTCAACTTCAAACATTGGCATTGGACCGATTGGACCACGATCACCTCGATCACCCTTATCACCGTCCTTGCCTTCGAACCCTGTTGGACCTCTGAACTCTGGGTCAGATTTCAACTGCTCATAGAGTCCACGCACTTCAGAAAGGAACTCTTCTTTGATCTGGTTCCCTTGAACGTCAACGTATTCAACAAGTGTCTTTATGTCTTCACTTAGCAATCTTTGCACGGATCTCTTCCATTAATGCGAAATATTCTGGGTCATCATTCTCGACAACGTCAGAGGTATTTATTTCTAGACTGTCAGCCTCTTCAGACAACTCGATGCGATGGGTTTCTGGGATTTTTTCTTCGACCATTGGCATCTCTGGTTCATATGAGTTGAACAAACCTTGCTCGACGTCATCTTGGGATTTGAGTTGTTCTTTCTCGATTTCATCCATAATCTCGGCATCGATTCTTGCGATGTCTTCTTCGTTCTGACCAAGGATGACTTTGCGAATGTATTGAATGGAGAAGTATTTGCCAGCATACTCTGAAGCATCACGCAACAAGTTCAACTGATCTGTCAACAACTCAATCTGCTTCAACTCCTGGAAATGAGTATCCTGAAGGAAATCATATGAGATGTATTGACGCATCTCTTCAAACTCAGCTGCAGTGCAAACACCCTTCAACACCAACTGAATGCGAAGCACTTCATTGAACAACTCACCAAACTGCTTGCGCAGTCTCTTGACGAACTTGCTGAACTTCACCTCGTCACGAGAGATGTCAGAAGCACGACCGAGTTGAAAGTTGTTGTCCTGATTGATTCGAGAGATCGGCACATTCAGTGACTGATACAACTTCTCTTTGAAGTAGTTGACGTCGTCAAGGTCGCCAAGATTCGTTCCTCCAGGAAGAGTCGAAATCTCGGTTCCTTTTGAACCATCACGTCTCGGCAACCAGAAGTCTTCGAGGACAGACATGAACTTGCGTGAGTCACGAATGTCACCAGTGTTTGGATTGTAATCAATACGATTGCGATACCGATTCATCATGTCACGCAGATACTGTTCTGCTTTGATCTTCGGCATTTGACCAACGTCAACATAGAAGATACGACGTTCAGGAGCACGTGCGATACGATACACAATCAAAGCATCTTCCATTGAACGCAAGTTGTTGAATGGCTTGATTGCTTTGTCAAGGTATCCGATGATCATGCCTTTGTTGCGATCAACAAGACCCGAAGGGCAGAAAATCACTGAGTCTTTGGAAAGTTTGACTGAGTTGCCTGATGAACCATCTGGAGAATATTCAAAAAACTCGTCGACTCTTTTGAGAACAGGAACACCAGTTCTACTGTCTTTCTCGTACTCTGGTATCACGTTTCTCTTGATTTTCAGAGCGTCAATCGGGCGAAGTTCTTTGATTCCATTCCTGGGATTCTTTTCATCGATGATGACTTGGAAATACAAACGACCGTCGACATACCACTGACGAAAGACGTCGTAGTTTTTCTTTTGAAACTTCAAAAGGTGAAGTGTTTCTTTGAACTCATTTCGAATAATCTTTTTGATTCTTTCATTGATATTGAGGAGATCAAGTCTGATTGTGACTGAAGGACGTTCGTGTTCTGTCGTAAATGCTTCGTTTACGATGTCGTCAATCGCGGCATCTGCTTCAGGATAGAAACTGATGTCACGATATTGAGAAACAAGTGCGTGTTCATTTCTTGCCTTTGAATAGAGTTCATAAGTGTATCCCGTGACTCCACCGACAGGCATTTCCGTTCCATCGTCCATCTCGCGAGGGACAGGGGAACGGTTTTCTGCTTCTTGTTTTGATTTGACGAGTTCGAAACCGAACAACTCTTCTCTTTGTTCTGCCATTATTGCTCCTAGTTTTTCATATTATAGGGATCGAGAAAGGAGTTAGACAGTCGGAGTCGTCACGCCAGCAGTTACTCTGTTAGTTGTCGCACTTGTTGTGGTGTCAGATTCCCACCACTGATATGCCAAAGTGACACCAAACTCTTCGATTGTGTCAGCATTATCGAATCCAACGTCGATTGCATCAACAGTTGTTGGCCACGCTCCAGTGACGACATATCTCTTGATGACGTCACCGTTTCTTCCGAGTTGTTCGACTTCTAGGTTTGCAGTGTATGAAGCAAGAACCCCAGCATCAACACCACGAGCAGAAATGTTTGAAGCAGCAGAGTTGATTGCGTCCTGCCATCTTTCAAATGCATTTCTGATTGCAAAGTTGTTGTCGTTGATGACTGTGATTGTCCAATCTTCAAAGGTTGAGTCACCAGAAACTTTCAACTCACGACCTCTGAAAGGAACAGGGACTGAGTTGATTGTTCTTCCTGGCAACTGAGCACCTTTCACCATGAAAGAATGCAGAGCATCTCCTCCAAAGTTCAGGTTTGCATCACCTTGAATATCTGCGTTTGGCCAACTCAGGTTGACCCGCATGAGGTTGGCACGTGCACCACCACCAACCAATGCTGATTTGAAATCGTCAATACGAAGCGACATTATTAACCTCCTGCAACTTCACTGAATGAAACACCAGTTCTCACTGCCACGAAGTTCAGTGTGATAAAGTTGATGCTCCTTGATGGCTTGATGTAGATATCAGCCACAAATCTGTTTGAGTCAATCACTTCAGGAGTGTTGTTTGATTCATCACAAACCACACGGAAGTCTGTCATGCCTCTTCTTGACTGAACATCAGCAAGGAATGGCTCAACAGCATTCGTGAAAGTTCTGCGAGTCAAATCATCATTGAACTCGAACAACTGGAACTTTGCAGCAGTTGCAATCGCTTTTTCAAGAACGATGAACAGACGACGAACGTTGATTCTGTCGAATGCTGAAGGTCTTGACAATGCAGTCTTGTCACCATAGAGCAGTGTTCCCTGACCACGAAGAGTCACAACTGGGTTGATTCTCTGAGTGTACAAAGTGTCACGTTGTGCTTGGTTTGGATTGAAAGACAACTTGACAACGTCACGAATGAATCCACGATTCAAACCTGCTGGAGAGTACCACGCTTCATTGGTGGCATCAGTTCTTGCTGCCAAACCTGCGATGTCTGGGTTCAATGGTGCCCAGAAGTATTCATCGTTGTATCTGTCATACTGACGTTTCCAACCTGAATCAAACACTGCATATGAAGTTGAGTTGAAACCAGTTGAAGCATTGTTGAAATAGTCTGCAACCTTTGTCGCAGTTGGATTGTTGACTGCTGCTTCATATGAAGGAGAAACGAATGCAATGCAATCTTTTCTTGAGTCAGCAATACCAATCACATATTTCTTGACAGTTGTTGAAGTTGAACCAGTGATCAACAATGAAATGTCGATTTGATCTGGATCAGCAAGAAGGTCGTATGCTTCAGTGTATGAACCATCAGGAACTTCTGTTCCATCCGAACCACCTCTCAACTGATAGATTCTCATGCCCGCAGGATTGTCACCTGGATCACCAGCAAGAGTTCTTGACTGGAACTGTCTGAATGCAGCAGCATCTCTTTCAGTCAATGTTGAACCAATGAGTGTGTCACCAGTTCCGATTGTGATAGCACCATCTGTTGCGTCTTCTTCTGTCAACAGATAGATCCAGTTTGACTGAGCATTCACAACATCAACGTAGTAGTTTCCAGCACCGTCCGCAGTCTTTGCGTTCTTTGCTTTTGAAAGGAATGCATACGTTTCAAGAACTTGGAAAGCAGTTCCCGTTGGTCTTGCGTTTGTTGTGAAGACAACAACATGAACTTCGTCTTCGATAGCATTGTCGAAGTTTGCTTCACCCCAAGCAGATGTGCCTGGAATTCCGTCAAACAAATCAGAGATTCTTGTGTCATTTGAACCTGATGAGAAAATCACTTCTGAATCGCCAGATGAAGAAGCGTCAATCAATGCAACAGCAATGCCGTCACCAAGTGATCCTGGATATCTTGCATACACTGAACCGTTTGAAAGAGTTGATTCTTCAACATAGAAATCGTCAACACTGTTCAATGCTGCTGCTGAAGCAAAACCTTCTGCCGCACTGATCTGATCAGAATAGAAGAAGAACTCGAAAGTCACTCCATTGATCACTTGTTGAGTAGTTGGGACTGTGTCCGCAGTTGACTCAATTCTGACAATTGGATCAACGATTCCAGGAATACCATCTGAGTCAAGGGAAGCAGAAACACCAGCAGCAACAATTTCATTGTAGACCATACGCGCAACTTTGTTGAGATCGGGATCTCCACCTGTAATCAACGATGCGTCTGACAATGTAACCTCCGTTGTTGCACCAGAAGTTGCAATTGTCAGTGTTTGTCCAGCAAAACCAGTCAAGTTCACAGGAGTTCCTGTAATTTTGATTGATGCCTGACCCGAAACGAAAGAAAGTGGTTCAGAAACCGAGTTTCTTCCACCGTTCGGAAGAACACGAACAACTTGAAGATTGTTTGCATATCCAAGGAAGTTCGCTGCTGCATACCAGTCAGATCTTGTGTTCAAACCTGCAATGGTCGAAGTGACTGGACCACCAAAGATTCTCAAAAGATCTGCTTCTGAAGTCACCTGTACAGGTGTCAGAGTTGGACCCCATTCGAATTTGCCTGCGAATCCACCAATGGAGGTTGAAACCGCAGGAATGATATTGGTGAGGTCAGTTTCTGTGACTCTTACACCAGGACTTACTAGAAATGCCATTTAAATCTCTCCAATTGTTCTTTTGTATTTATACTATGCCGTTACTTGTTGTCTGACAGTGAATGCGACATTGTCTGCGGCTGTTGAACCTGTAACTTCGATCATGATCTGGAAGTCTTCCAAACCAGATTTGAACGTGAACAACAAGAATGGTGTGGAACCATCAACATTGTATGAAACTCCATCCAAATATGTTCTTGCTGGTGCACCTGTCGCAAACAAACTGTATGCGATGATCTGAAGAATCGATGCTCTTGAAGTTCCCGCCTGAATCGTGATTGGTTGCGAAGAAACTTCTCGACCATCTCTTCCAAGGATTTCCCAACGAACATTGAGTTGCCCAGTGATTGCCGAACCTGCAATCGACAGATCGATTCTTCCGTCTTGATCTGAATCAACAGCAACAACTCCATCACCAGCATCCACGCCAATGCCAAGTCTTGCTTCGAGAACAGCAATTCTTGCAGCAAGAGAAGCATTTGCTGCTGCTCCAACTTTGTCAGAGTCCACTGTTACATTGTAGACTCCTTCACCTTCAGAGTTGACATTGAAAGAAATGTCAACTAGTCCATTTCCTGACTCGAGTCGGGTGACTAGGGGGATGTTGTCTGAATCAAACATTTATTTTTCCTTTTCAAATTTTATTACATTCCGAGGTCTGAATCACCCAAACTGTTGTACATCATCTTCGAACCATCACTGTCAGTGAATGTGTCAGAATCTTTCGCAGGTTCAACGATCAAGTATCCATCACTGTCTGTGATGATTGATCTCATGATGTGATTGTCTTGACGTTGACCGATGACCAACCAAGAAACTGTTGGTGTGTCGGAATCTTTCGCACTGATTGTCAGGATGTTCCCTGCAACCGAACCTTTGACCTGAGACCAACCAGTCTCATTGGTTGTGAACACCTGAACATTTCTGTTCAATGCTTCGAATGTGCCTTCAGTCATTCCTGCTTCTGAGTCAAGGTTTGTTGTTCCTGAACCAGCAGTCAATGTCATTGTGCCACGATAGAGGTTGTCGACACTTGGACCCTCGATGAATGAGTGAACCAAGAAGTGTGTGTCTTTCTTCGATGCCAATGGGTGGTCAATCTTGAACGTGCCAGAACCTTTCGACAATGCACCTGCAATGCTGGTGTCGATGGTCGAAGTACCAAGAACGATTGTGTTAGCAGTTGTTGCTTGAGCACTTTGACCAATTGCAACAGAATTTTCGCCAGAAGCAGTTGCACTTCTACCAATTGCAACAGAATTTTCGCCAGAAGCATTTGTATAAGAACCAATTGCAGTGGAATTTAAAGCAGAAGCATTTGATCTTTGACCAAGTACAATTGATCTATCACCAGAAACATTTGCATAAGAACCAAGTGCAACTGCCAACACACCAGAAGCATTTGCAAATCGACCAAGTGCAGCGGACGAATTGTTTGCATATGCTCTTATGCCAAGTGCAGTTGAGCTGGCACCAGAAGCATTTGCAGCATCACCCACAGCTGTGCCTCCGTCCCCTCCCGCGCGTGCAAAATCACCAATTGCGATAGCATTTCCTTGCGCTGTTACATTAGCACTTCGACCTATTGCTAAGCTACCACCACCAAAGGTGTTGACATTTGAACCATTTCCAATTGCGATAACGTATTCAACGTTTGCACCACTCGAATACAGATT
>Ga0209654_1001608_pt1 | contig 17529 bp, 13 predicted proteins | sample SaaInl1SG_22_DNA_FD_184646 | JGI IMG/M metagenome (GOLD analysis project Ga0209654, IMG submission 184646) | Marine microbial communities from expanding oxygen minimum zones in the Saanich Inlet - ESP_161SG_22_DNA (SPAdes) (version 2) | ecosystem: Environmental > Aquatic > Marine > Intertidal... | reverse complement strand
AACCCAACCAAAAATAGCCTTAAAATTGAAGGCATTCATATCAAACAAATTAATGTGTTCAATTCGTTGGGGAAAAAAATATTTCAAAAGAAATTTAAATCTGAAACAGATAATTTTATTTTTGACACCTCTTCTCTATCCAATGGAATGTACTTGCTTCAAGTGAATACTCATTTATTAAAATTTTTAAAAAATTAAAACGCAATGAAATTAAGTGTTTTAATATTGAGTTTTTTTAGTATTTTTTTATTCGGGCAAGATATACCAAAGCAACCCAATATCATTTTCATATTTGCCGATGATTGGGGATATGGCGATTTAAGTATTCATAATAGCAGTTTTGTTCAAACACCTAATATTGACAGAATGGCTAAAGAAGGCATAGATTTTCAATCTTTTTCAGTATTAAATCCAGTTTGCTCACCCAGCAGAGTAGCTGTGATGACCGGACAATATCCAGCCAGACATTCAATTCATGGACATTTTGCAACTGTATCTTCACATATGAAAAGAAATATGCCAGATTGGTTAGACCCAAATGTAGTTATACTCCCAAAACTTCTGCAACAAGCAGGATATAAAACAGCGCACTTTGGCAAATGGCATTTAACCAATACTCATATCCCTGATGGACCATCCCCTTCCGAGTATGGTTATGATGAATTTGCTTGTTTTAATGTTTCCTCTAAGTATAAACAAATACATCCCGATCACTCCATAGACAAAGCAATTCAATTTATCACCACAAATAAAGACAAACCATTTTTTGTAAATCTATGGATACACGAAACTCATACGCCCCATTATCCAAAACAAGAATTATTAAAGAATTATGAAGCTCTTGACGAACAAAAACAAGTTTACGCTGCTATTGTAGAGGAGGCTGATACCAAAATTGGACAAATAATGGAAACCTTAATCTCTCTAGGAATAGATAAAAATACATTGGTTATATTTTCATCGGATAATGGTCCAGAATTTACAGGCAAAGAGAAAGAGCTTATGGATAATTCTACAGGCAAAGGTCTTGGAACTTATTTTTCTGTCGGCGAAACAGCTGGTCTAAAGGGTAGAAAACGATCCTTATTTGCCGGTGGCACAAGAGTTCCTTTTATAGTGTGGTGGCCAGGTGTTGTCAAAGGTGGAGTTGTTGATAAAACCTCAAATCTTTCTGCGGTGGATTTATTACCTACCTTTTGCGAGTTGGCTGGAATTAATTTGCCAGAAAATTATTTACCGGATGGAGAAAGTTTCGTTAATCTTTTACTGGGTAATGAATTTAAAAGAACAAAGCCAATTTATTGGCAATGGAAATTTTCTAATTTACAAAAATATTTTTGGGCAAGCGCAGCAATTCAAGATGGAAAATGGAAATTATATGTAAATCAAAAAAAGGGTTTAATGGAGTTATATGATTTAGACTTAGACTGGTTCGAATTAAATAATGTCTCAAGCCAATATCCAAAAATTGTTCAATCGCTTTTTGAAAAAATACAAATATGGGAAGATACCTTACCACTAGAAGCCCCTGAACATTGTTTTTCGAAACTTAGACATTAAAAACTTTAGTTTATTATTTTAATCAATATTAATTACAGCAAATAATTGAAAGAATAAAGAAACTATAGGAAATTAATAATTTAAAAATTTGTGTAATCAAAATATATTAATTATGAAAAATATTTTAATTGTTTTAACAGTAATGGTTTGTAAATTGTCATTAGCTCAAACCATTTCTGGTATTGTAACAGATAAAAACAACCTAGGAATACCAGGAGTAACTGTGCAAATTAAAGATACAAATATCGGAGTTGTCACTAATTTTGATGGAAAATATACAATAAAAGCATCTTCTGATGATATATTGGTTTTTTCTTTTATTGGAACAGAAACGCAAGAAATTCCCGTTAATGGAGAAACAATAATTAATGTAACATTAATTGAATCCGCTGAATTTTTAGATGAGGTGGTTATTGTTGGTTACGGAACTGTCAAAAAAAGTGATTTGACTGGATCTGTTTCATCTATTAAAGCTGAAGATATTATAAAGCAAGGAGCTATATCAATTGATCAAGCTTTAGCAGGCAAAGCATCTGGTGTTCAAGTCACTCAAGGTTCAGGTGTACCTGGTTCTGGGGCTTCAGTGAAAATTAGGGGTATAAACTCCATGCAAGGAAGTGAACCTCTATATGTAATAGATGGAATACCAATTGACAATACAAGCTTGTCCCCTATTGTTGCTGAGCAGGAAAGTAGTAGTCAAATCAGTCCTTTATCAATGATCAATCCTTCAGATGTTGCATCAATAGAAATTCTTAAAGATGCTTCAGCAACAGCTATATATGGTTCAAGAGGAGCTAACGGAGTTGTTTTGGTTACTACAAAATCTGGAAGTTTAGGTAAAGGAAGAATTAACATAGACTCAGAAAATGGTGTTATGGAACTACCCACTAAAATAAATTTATTGAACTCAAACAACTATTGGGTTTTATATAACGAAGCTCGAATAAATGCAGGAGAACCTGGCATTGACCCTGATCTTCTTTTATCTGCTCAAAATAACCTATTACCTACTTATAATTGGCAAGATATTGTATTTCAAACTGGTACAACAAGTAACCATAATATTAATTTTAGTGGTGGAAATAAAGATTTGAAATACCTATTATCTACAAATTTGTTTGATGGAAAAGGAATTGTTAAACAAACTGATTTTAATCGGATCTCTTCAAGATTAAACTTGGATGCCAATATAAATTCGAAAATATCCGTTGGTTCGCGCTTATACTTTGCTAATATCAATTCTAACCAAAGAAGTACGACAACAAATTTTAATGCTAATACCGGCGCTAATAGCTTGATTATGAGAGCTTTAGTAACCTCTCCTTATGCTGATTTCGACTCAGACTTCGATGAAGAGGGTGTTGAATATTATACTCCTATCGAAGCCCTAGAAGGTAATTTGTATGAAAATGTAATTTCGATGTTCATAGGGAATGTTTTTGCTGAATACAAAATATCTGATGGGTTAAGCTTTAAATCTAATTTTTCTTTTCAAGATAGAAATACAAATCAACGATTCTATCAAAAAAATAATTTACCACAGGCATACTCTAGATCTGGTTGGGCAAAAACAAATGATTCTAGAGTTAATGTTTTCACCAATACAAATACACTTAACTACATCAAAAACATTAGAAAACATAATTTCAATGCTGTCTTAGGGCAATCAATAGAAACATTTAAGTTTTCTTCTTTAATGACTTCTAATGCAGGATTTGAAAATGATTTACTTTTGTTTTACGCTCCCAACACCGCAGAATTTAATGATCCAGACCTTCTTTCTTACAGTGACTCAAAACTAGTATCTTTTTTTGGAAGAGTTAATTATTCTTATGAAAACAAGTGGTTGCTAACACTAACAGGTAGAATAGATGGATCATCTAAATTTGCTGAAAATAATAAATTTGGTTTCTTTCCAGCCATAGCTCTTGGCTATAACATTAGTAAAGAAGACTTTTTTCAAGACATAGAAGGTATTTCAAACCTCAAATTACGCTTAAGTTATGGCCTGAGCGGCAATCAATCCATTCAACCTTATCAATCATTGGATCAACTTGCAAGTGACACACAAGGGTTTGGAGATGGCAATGGCGGAGAAACGCTAAATCCAATTTTTTACAATAGTCAATTGGCAAATAAAAACTTAAAATGGGAAACGACTACCCAAAAAAATATTGGCTTTGACTTAGGACTTTTCAATAATTCAGTAGAAATCAATTTTGACTATTATAACAAAGACACAAATGATTTACTGGTAGTTGGGAACCGAATTCCATCACACTCTGGATTTACTACAATGACAGAAAACTTAGGTTTAATGCGAACAAAAGGCATTGATTTAGGGATCAATGCTTTCCTGATTAGTAATGAAAACTTCAGTTGGAAAATGACTGGGAATTTTTCAAAATCAGAAACTAAAATTATAGAAATGGGAGCTGATTATATTGAAAGTGGTTATAATAACGGTTGGGTATCGGGTGGAACTCAACGCTTAATAGTTGGTGAAGAACTTGGCGTCTTTTTTGGATACAAAACAGCTGGTATTTCTCAATTTGATGATTTCCAAGAATTTCAGGGTCTAACTGAACAAGAAAAAATTGATTTATACTATTCGAATCCTTCTGCAACTTATACTTACATCGATGGCTATTCAGGAGGCGTTCCAAGAAGTACAAGTCATTATCGTCCTGGAGAACAACTATATGCTGATTTGAATGAGGATGGCATACTAAGTGAAGAAGATAGAGGGGTAATTGGACATGCTCAACCTGATTTTTATTTTGGAATAAACAATTCATTTGCGATAGGGAATTTAGACTTTAGCTTTTTTATTGATGGTGTAATAGGTCAGGATATAGCTAACGTAATGAATTTCCGCCTTATGGATTTTTCGTGGGGACAAAAACTTGAAAGCTCTGTATCAAGGTGGACACCAGAAAACCCTAGCAGTGAATATCCTAGAGTGGATGCTGGTAACTTTGGCGCACCTGCATTTAGATTTAGCGACCGATTTATTGAAGATGGCTCATATATAAGATTACAAAATGTAACACTTGGATATACATTACCGAAATCAATTTCCGATAAATTAAAATTAGATCTCTTAAAAATATATATTTCAGGCTCAAATTTGTTGACAATTTCTGACTATTCTGGTTACAATCCAGATGTATCACTTACTGGAAATAATACTCAGCAAATGGGTCACGATAGCGCAGGATATCCTCTTGCGAGAACATACAGATTAGGTGTCACATTAAAATTTTAAAAAAATGAACATAAATAGTACTTTTTTACCGAAAAATTTGAAGTTTATAATTTTAATATTATTAACTTCTATATCTTCTTGCGAAGACTTTTTAGAAGAAGTTCCTCCAACATTTATTTCTACTTCTAATTTTTACACCACTCAATCAGATGCACGAACAGCATGTGATGGTGTTTATGAAATGCTTCATGATGGGGGATGGAATTCAACTTATGGAAGATGGTGGCCCGCCATCGATCTTGGAACAGATGATGTAGTAAGTAAAGTAAGTAGAACCAATTTTAATGATTGGTTTTCTCACACCATTAATCCAAGTCATCCATGGTTTGAATCTTGGGGTCAATATTCAAATTTTTGGATTGGTATTTCAAGAGCAAATTCTGTAATTGAAAACGTATCTCAAATGCCAAATAGCGTTTTTGAAACTATTGAAGCTAAAAACTCTATAATTGGTGAAGCAAGAGCTTTAAGAGCTTTATATTATTTTCATTTGGTAAGAACTTATGGAGATGTTCCTCTAATCGATAAGCCAATAACTAGTAAAGACAATTTTGCTAAACCTAGGGTTGATGTAAATGTTATTTATGACGAAATTATTATACCCGATTTACAATTTGCAGAAACAAATTGTTCTGAAGGTTTATCTGATGGCCATATAACCAAATGGAATTCGAAAGTAATTTTAGCAGATGTCTATTTAACTCGAGCTGGAACAAGAAGAACTTCTCAAGGTGAGTTCGTTCAAGGGAATGCTGATAATTGGCTTTTAGCTAAAAATAAAGCTGCTGAGATTATCAGTGATAGTCCCCACCAACTTATTGAAAATCCAGTAATAAATGGAGCCAATATTATTCCTGCGTGTGGTGTGGCTTGGAGTGAAGGTCATCCTTTCTCTGTAGAATCAATGCTTGAATTAAGTTCAGTCAATGTACAGCTCCACGGATCAATATTATCAAGAGAGTGTGGACCTTTTCCTCATGGCGTAAATTATTGGGGTGCAGGGTCAAACAAGCCCTTTCTCAATATAGGATACAACTTGAATGTTATTCAAATGCGTTTCCCAGGAAATCCTCCAGCAGTTGGTTTATATATTCCTACACCTGATTTATATGCTTCATACGAAGAGGGTGATGAACGTAGGGATTGGAACCTGATGACTAAGTACATCACAAATGATGGAAGTATTTATTTATCACAACCAACCTTTAGGAAATATGTAGATATCGGCTATTACCTCGGAAATGAGAATACAAGTTTTTCGAATACCAATAATAATTTTATACTTTATAGATATGCGGATGCATTACTCATTTATGCCGAAGCTGCTAATGAAGTTGCAGCAGCAACTTTTGGTGATAGTGCTTATGATGCTGTCAATGAAATAAGAAATAGAGCTGGTCTTCAAGACCTACCCTCTGGCTTGTCTCAAGATCAGTTCAGAGAAGCAGTATGGAATGAAAGAAGACATGAATTTGCTGGAGAATGTAAAAGAAGGTTTGATTTAATCAGAACAAACCGATTGGCAACAGAAACTCTAAACATAAAAAAGACTTGGACAAGTGCTGAAGGTTCAGTAAATAATTATCAAAATGTAAATACACTTTTCACAGGAAATGTTCCATGGCCAGATCACGAATGGCTGATGCCAATTCCTCAATCTGAAATTGATCTAAACGCAGAAAATGGATGGACACAAAATAATGGCTATTAATATAATGAACCCATCTAAAATATATTTATCTAAATTAACTCTTAGCATTTTTTTAGTAACATGTTTTGGAGCTTATGCTATTAACCATATTATTAAAGAGGAAGATAATTTTATTGAAAAACATGGGCCAAAATTAATTTTGAATAATCTTAATAAAGATGGGGTGTTTAATACTCCATCTTTTGAATGGACATCATCTTATGATGGTTTCAAATTGTCAAATAATGTTAAAGGTTTGTTTTTTGAAGGATTGAAATATAAGGGTAAATCAACTAAGGTATTTTGTTGGTATGGTGTTCCTAAAAATCTTAAAGAGGGTGAGAAAGCTCCAGCGGTAATACTGGTACACGGAGGAGGTGGAACTGCTTTTGAACAATGGGTTAAAAAATGGAATGATGAGGGCTTTATTGCCATTTCGATTGCTTTAGAAGGACAAATACCAGGAGAAAAAGTAGATGATGTGGACGGCAATAAAGTGTATCAACGTCTTACAAATTCAGGCCCCCATAGGGTAGGTTTTTTTAATGATGTAAAAAAATCAAATTTGAAAGATCAGTGGTTTTATCACGCCGTTTCAGATGTTATGCTAGCACATTCATTATTGAATTCTTTTCCTGAAGTTGATGCTGAAAATATCGGGATAACTGGAATTTCTTGGGGAGGAATCATAACCAATGTAGTTACCGGCCTAGATAAACGATTTAAATTTTCTATCCCTGTTTATGGCTGCGGATTCCTGTATGAAACACCTCTTTACGATAGGTTATTAAATAAGCTAACTCAAGAGGGACGTGATTTTTATATGAATAACTGGGAGCCATCACTTTATATTCCTCTTCAAGATCTGCCTACACTTTTTATTAATGGAACAAATGACAAGCATTTTACAATGAATAGTTTCACGAAATCTTTTAACACATCTAAGAGTGAGAAGTATTTGCGTATTGAACACAATATGCGACATGGTCATGCCCCAGGATGGAATTCAAAAGAAATATATGCCTTTGCAAATTATGTAGTTGCCAATGGTAAAAGTCCAATTCTAGTTAAGCTCGAAATGGCAGATAATAATTCTGTACTTTACAGCGTAAACAATACAATAAAAAAGGCAAAATTATACTACACCACCGAAGTAAATGATTGGGGTGAAAAAAATTATCAATGGAAAGAATCATTATTGGCTGTATTGGTATCAGATAATCAAATCCATGCCCAAATTCCGTCTGATGCACGCTATATATTTTTAAATGTTTACGATGAAACTGACAATATGTATAGCTCATCCATGTCAAAAATATAATCATGAAAAACGCAAAAAGGTTAAATCACATTTTAATAGGGTTCTTTATTTTTTCTTTCCTATTCCCCCTAAATGCTCAAATTACCAAAGATGAAATAAAAGAAAAATCAATGGATGAGATGTGGGGTCAAGAAATAAGTTCTTCAACTGTATTGTTGAGTGAGCGAGCAAAACTTTTTGATCAAAGTAATTTTGGCATGTTTATCCACTGGGGGTTATTTTCTAATTTGGGAGGTAAATGGAAAGATAAAACCTACTACGGAATTGGCGAATGGATTATGAATCCTAGGATGGCAGACATTCCACCACAAGAATACATGAAGACAGCATCGTCCTTTAATCCAACAGAATTTGATGCCAAAAAAATAGCTCAGCTTGCCAAAGATGCTGGAATGAAATATATTATAATAACGAGCAAACATCATGAAGGTTTTGCCATGTTTGATTCAAAAGTGAGCTCTTTTGACATTGTCGACGCAACCCCTTTTGGAAGAGATCCAATGAAAGAATTGGCAAAAGCGTGCGATGAATTGGGACTAGGGTTTGGGTTTTATTACTCACACAATCAAGATTGGACAGCCCCCGGAGGAACCCGTGGGCCAAAAGTTGATAATGAAGGAAAAACAGCTAGTTTTGAAGATTATTTTTACTCAAAATGCTTGCCTCAGGTCAAGGAAATTTGCACAAATTATGGAGAGATAGATTTTGTTTGGTTTGACACACCTGGAGATATGGACAAGAAACTCGTTGTAGAACTCGTTGATGTTGTCCGTACATTGCAACCCAAAGCTATGTTGTGTAGCCGGGTTGGTCATGGATTAGGTGACTACAGTAGCAAAGGAGATATGGAAGTTCCATTGTTAAACATGCCCGGTCTTTGGGAAACTTGTGATACAAACAATGATTCTTGGTCCTATGCATGGTATGACAACAACTTTAAAAGTCCTAAGGAGATTTTGAAAAGACTTATTTCAACTGTAGCTCGTGGCGGAACTTATTTATTCAATGTTGGTCCTAATAATAAAGGGGCAATTCCAGAAATCGGCGCTTCTTTTCTTAAAGACGTTGGAAATTGGATTGGAAAATATCCTGATGTTATTTATAATGCGGGAAGTTCTCCTTGGGGCTTTGCTTTGCCTTGGGGCGATGTAACTACACAAGGAAACAACTTGTATTTAAGCATATTTGATTTGCCTTCTGATGGCTTGATTCATTTACCTAAATTAAGTAACAAAATAAAATCTGCACAATTGCTGACAGACGGGAAGCAAATAACTTTAGAAACTGACAAAAATAAAAATTGGACAACCATCAAGTTTCCACCGATATATTACAAAGAATTAGTTTCTGTGGTTAAGGTGGTTTTGCAAGGTGAAGAGGTTAAAGTTGAAAAAACGTTAGCTCTATATCCAAATATGCCTACCAAAATGCACATAGATCATGCAAGTAAAGTTGATAATGCTGAGCAAAAATCAATTAGATGGATGGAAAAATTTGGGGAGTGGAAACACGTAAATCAGGTTAGCAATTGGCAAGAAAATGGCTCTGTAGAATGGGAAGTGGATGTGAAAACTCCCGGATTGTATTATGTTTTACTTAACTATAAAGGAAATGGAAGACTTGTATGGAATGTTTCAACAAGCGAAAATGAGATGATTCAAAATCAGCAAGCAGCAACAGAAAAATATGCTACTTACCCTATCGGAATTATTGAATTTAAAAAATCTGGAAAACAAACTATTTCTGTATCTTTAGTTGATGGCAATAAATATAGCTCCAGTTTAAACTCGATAACTCTTAAGCCTATATAGAACGTGAAAAAAATAGTTTACTATTTCATTATTTTATGTTTAAGCTGTCAGTGGTTTGCATATACACAATACAAGGAAAACACAAATATCGAGGTAGCTAAAATTTTCCAATCAGGGATGGTTATACAACAAAATGAAACCATCTGTGTTTGGGGAAAAGGCGAACCATTTCATGAAATTATTGCTTCTTTAGGTAAAGAAAAAACTAAAACAATTGTTGATGAAACTGGTCACTGGAAAGTCTATTTTAAAAAACGTAAAGCCTCTTATAATGCATTAATCCTTCGCATTAATAATCTTGTTTTCTCGGATATTCTTATTGGCGAAGTTTGGTTGTGTTCTGGTCAATCCAATATGGTGCGTAATCTTGGTGAAGCCATTGGGGGAATGCAGGAATTTGATAATTCCAACAAAGATTACATAAGATTACTGCGGTTAGATCACCCGCGTTTGGTTGCAAAAAATGGATATACGGTTAAGGAGTTAAATCGATCTAACACGAATGATTTCTTTGAAGGAAGCTGGAGTAATTTATCAAACGTAGAGACTTCTAAATTTTCAGCAGTTGGTTTTCAATTTGGAAATCAATTAAACAAAGCATTAAATGTTCCCATTGGGCTCATTCAATGTGCTGTTGGAGGTTCTGCTATTAACAACTGGATTCCTCCTGAGGCGTTAAAGGCTTCTATCCTAACTTATACTTTATTTGAAAAAGATTGGTTCACTAATGAAGATGTCGATAGAGGGCATCGTATGCGTGGTTTAGATGCTTTTCAAAATATCTATGTCAATAATACTCCATTTTTTCCAGGTGAGTTTAAATACAGATGGATGTGCGAACCTGGCTTTCTGTTTGAAGCGGGAATAGAATATCTTAGTAATTTTAAATTTAAAGGAGTTTTATGGTATCAAGGAGAAACGGATGCTATAACATCAAATTCAGTAAATAGATATAAAACTCTTTTTCCAATGATGGTTGAAGGCTGGCGAAAGAATTTTAACAACAATGATTTGCCATTTTTTACTGTACAACTTCCACGTTTTAGCAAAAATACATGGCCTGAATTTAGAAATAATCAACGTCTTTTGGCGGAGTCGATACCGAATTGTTATATGTCTACCTCTATAGATTTAGGTTTAGAAGATGATATTCATCCAAAAGATAAAATACCCATTGGAAATAGAGTTTCTAAAATTGCTTTAAAGCATATTTACAATTTAAATATTAAGGACGTTGATTTTAAAGTTAAAAAACTAAGTAAAAAGAAAGGTGGTCTTTACTTAAAACTTACAAATTCGATGAATCAGATAAATCTATATCCAGGATTTGAATTAGGGGATAATCAAAAAGGATTTCGCTCGGTAGTTCCAGAAAAGATTAATGCAAAAACTTTGAAATTCACCATAAATTCTGATGATAAAATAATTAGGTATGCTTGGGCAGCTTACCCTAAACCTGATGTAAAGTTGTTTAATAGTCAACAAATTCCCTTAGGTCCATTTGAAATTGAAATTAAATAAACTATGAGAAAATTACTACTGATTCTTTTGCTTTGCTTATTTCATCTGAATGCTAAATGTCAGAAAAGAAACACCCAGCCAAATGTTATCATTGTCATAACAGATGATCAGGGATATGGTGATTTGGGCGCTCATGGTAATGAAATAATTAAAACACCAGCTCTGGACACATTTCATAATAACGCTGTGCGATTAACTAATTTTCATGTCAGCCCTACATGCGCGCCAACAAGAGCGGCATTAATGACGGGTCGATATTCAAACCGAACCGGTGTTTGGCACACCATTGGAGGTGTTTCTATTTTGAGAGAAGATGAAAAAACTATAGCCCAAATATTAAAAGAAAATGGATATAAAACGGGGCTTTTTGGCAAATGGCATTTAGGAGACAATTACCCTGCCAGACCTCACGACAAAGGCTTTGATAAAGCGATTTATCACGGTGCTGGTGGAGTAGGACAAACCCCAGATTATTGGGGAAATGATTATTTTGACGATACTTATTTTGTAAATGGAAATCCAACAAAATTTAAGGGGTATTGTACAGATATCTGGTTCAATGAGGCCATAAAGTTTATAGATGACAGTAAGGAACAACCTTTTTTCTGCTATATCTCAACTAATGCACCTCATTCTCCATTAAATGTACCGGAAAAATATTATAAAATGTATGAGAATATGGACATTCCTGAATTTCAAAAGAAGTTCTACGGAATGATAACCAATATTGATGACAATTTTGACTTATTGGTAAAGCATTTAAAAAAGAGAAATTTATACGACAACACCATTTTAATTTTTATGACAGATAATGGGACTGCATGGGGGTATAAAAAAATAGGAGGTAAAGAATATGGTTATAATGCTTCTATGCGGGGTATAAAAAATAGCGAGTACGAGGGCGGGCATCGAGTCCCTTTTTTTATATCCTATCCAAACGGAATGATTAATGAAGGAAACGATATAGATGAACTTACAGCTCATATAGATGTACTTCCTACAATTGCACAATTATGCAATGTTTCTTTACAAAATCCAGAAATAGATGGAATAGACATTACACCTTTATTAATGGACAAAAATGCACAAATAAATAGAGATTATGTGATTACAGACTCACAGCGCGTCCAATCTCCTATTAAATGGAAAAAAAGTGCAGTGATGTCAGGTAGATTTCGATTAATAAACGGAGATGAGTTGTATGATATTGATGAGGACCCATCCCAAAAAATAAATATTGCAGAGTATAATGCTGAACAAGTTCAAAAAATGAGAGCATATTATGAGGAATGGTGGGAGTCAGTTTCAAAAAAGTTTAATATTTTTCCTGTAATAAAAATTGGAACTCCTTTCGAAAATCCAGTCATTCTTACTTGTCATGATGTTCATATACACGATTCAAATATCCCTTGGAACCAAAACTTTATTCGTGAAGGTTTAAAAAATCCGCAAGGAGGCAATCTATCCATTGAATTTATGGAAGATGGTCAGTATTTAATTGAATTAAGTAGATGGCCATTTGAAGCAAATCTTACTTTTGATGCATCTATTGAAGGTAATCTAGAAACTAACACTACTGACAAAGTTTCAGAAGGAAAATCTCTAGATATTCTTTCTGCAGAACTGCAGATAGGGGCTTGGAACCAAAAAAAGATCGTTTCGGGTAAAGAAAAAGTAGTAAAGTTTAAAAGTCATTTTTCCAAAGGAAAATCTGACATAACAGCCTCCTTCATTAAAGGCGATGGAACTAAGCTAGGCAGTTATTATTTTAAAATAACCCGATTATTACATTAATTAAATAACCTATTGCAATAAAAAAGTTTTTTTTCATATTAACATTTTGTTTGAGTTGCCAACAAATCCCCAAACAACCTCAAACAGCTGGACACAGTTGCACCCCCACTCAAAGTCGATTTAATTCACCTGTTAGAACAACATCGCAAGAAACAACAGATATTAACAAAGAGGGTATGGTACTTATCCCAGGGGGCACTTTTTCTATGGGAGGTGATGACGATCAGGCTTGGCGAGATGAGTATCCCAAGCATGAGGTGGTGATTGATTCCTTTTGGATGGATGTCCATGAAGTGACCAATTCGCAGTTTGCTGCTTTTGTAGAAGCAACTGACTATACAACCACCGCCGAAAAAGCTATAGATTGGGAAGAAATCAAAAAAGAATTACCCCCCGAAACCCCAAAACCCGATGAGAGTCAATTGGAACCAGCATCACTGGTTTTTATTCCAACAGATGGCCCTGTTTCTTTGCGTGATGTAAGCCAGTGGTGGCAATGGCGACAAGGGGCCAACTGGAGACAACCTGAAGGTCCTGGTAGTACTATCGTTGGAAAAGAAAATTACCCTGTTGTACATGTCAGTTGGTTTGATGCTGTGGCCTATTGCAATTGGGCTGGTAAACGACTCCCAACTGAAGCTGAATGGGAATATGCCAGTAGAGGTGGACTTAAAAACACAATCTATTCTTGGGGTAATGAAGACTTAAGCGTAGGAAAACCCAAAGCCAATACGTGGGAAGGATCTTTTCCTTACAGAAACGATAAGAGTGATGGCTTTTACACTACAGCACCTGTCCAAAGCTACCAAGCAAACAAGTACGGTTTATATGACATGGCAGGCAACGTGTGGGAATGGTGCGCTGACTTGTACCACGAGGACTACTATAAAACCTTAGCTAATAAAACCACCCACAACCCACAAGGACCTGAGAAAAGCTATGACTCCAATGAACCTTATGCATTGAAAAGAGTAAGCAGAGGTGGTAGTTTTTTGTGTAATGACAGCTATTGTAGCGGTTACAGAAACAGCATGCGCATGAAAACAACTCCAGACACAGGCAGTATCCATACGGGATTTAGAACAGTGGTGTCTGCACTTTGATTCTTTTATCTCCTTTTTTTTGAATAGCTTCACTATTTATAATAGGTTTTTCTATGTCTAAGGATATACCAAAAACCATATAATAATCGATTTTAATACGGTTTCAGCGTTTCTAATACGATTTACTACGTTTTACACTATTTCTGGCCGGTCTGTTTGATCGATTTTGGAATCTTATTTTTTAAAATAATTTTTATTTTCTACAATAATTTTTTAGAGATAAACCTCGTTATTTATAGAACAAAAAAGGCACGCATTACGGCACCCTTTTAACACTCATTTGATCTGTGATTAATTTATTCTTCCTTGGGATTTCTGCTTCTGTGAATACTATATAGTATAACACCTACTGCCAAGGCTGAAATAACTCCAAGAGCGTAATAGGTCATCATATTACTTGGCCTTGATGTTTCTGTATTAACATCATTGTCTTTTATAATCCCTAGAATCTTCGCCTGCTCAGTTGTAGATAACAGACTATCCATTCCATCAAGTTTTAATTGCTGCATGTCATAAAAGTTTTAAACGAACTCCAGTTGTTTATTATCGTTGACCATAAATCTAATATCATAAACTTTAGACATGATCTTTTTGGTCCCATCTTCAGTCTTTACGATTATATCCTTATGCATTAATTCAAAATCAAACTCATGGCTTTTTAATGTCTGAAGGCCTATAGGACCTAACTCCTTTTTTTTAAGGCTTTCAAGTATGCGATAGTTTTTCTTCATTTTCTTATCAAACAAGATAATGTGCTTATCCTTTTCAAGTCGTCGTATGTATGCTGCTCTATTCTTGCAGCGATCATTACAATAACAACGCTTGGCACTTTTTCTCTCATCTATCTGTTTTCTACATTCAGGGTTTTTACATATCATAGCTTGTATTTTTATTTGTTTTTCTACTAGAGGGTAAATGTAGTGAATTTATATTATAATACATATGATGTTGCATCTACAAATATTTTTTATATCTTTGATGAGTTATCTAAAGGAATACCTATCGAAACATGACAAAAACCAGAGAGCAATATATTATTGAATTGGGGCAAAAAGTCTTTGACACTAATTTTATCAACCCAAGTGTACTGAACATTACATCTCGTAGGATTAACTACTGGATTGATAAAAAACTAATGCCCTTTACTGAAAGACAGGAGAACTCAACCAAAAAGATGCAGTATGATCGAAAGTCCGAGCGTAAATGGGTGCGACTCAGCCTTGCCCAGTCTGTATGGGCGTATATTCTAGATGAGCTGCTTAGCTACAAGATATCGATAGAGAAATTAGAGAAGCTCACTGAAAACGTTTGGCATAAACCTAGAGAGGAAAGATACGCAGACAAGGTCCTTGAGTATCATATTGATAAAAATCCTCATGGATTAGGCGAAGAATACCTTGAGGCACTAAAATCAGATCTTAAACGGGAAGGGGTTATAAAACAAATGAGAAAGGAGATCAATCCATTTACAGATGCGATCAAATCTGCCTTTACAAAAAGAGAGCTTCCCCATTCGCTTCTATATGCACCAGAGAGTAACTCACATGCTATTCATTATGGGGACCAGGCGCTTATACTAGATTTAGGGAGCAAGTTTATGCAGAGTACCATGATATGTATGCCACTTGTTCCGATAATGGCAAGGGTAATGGCTTCGGAATTTAACGATGAAAGAAAAACGGACCTTTACTATCTTAATAACATTGAAAGACAGATACGTGATATAGTTGTGTTTAAAAAACCCAAAGAAGTGGTCATCGCTTTTGAGAATGACAGCATAAAGCCCATTACGGTAACTGAGCAGCATAAGACTCGTGAGCAATTGGCACGATATATACTAGAGAATAAAATCAAAAAAGGATCCAAGCTCCTTATCGATATAAGATCAAGTGGAAACTATAAAATAACACTCATTCAAAAATAACATCAATATGAACCATTTTGTATTACCAAATCGGTCCCTGACAATCCAGCCCGAGTTAATCCTAACTCGATATGGACCAAAAGGATTGTTATGCATTAGAGGATGATGCTATAACCGAGCAGAAAAGAGAAATTGTCAGGGAAAAGCTTTCTCTTATTTGTGATAAGAATGAGAACATAGATGAAATTTTAAAATCACTTGAGGCGTATTGCCTCATCGTTGTAAACAGCCATTAACTATACGCTTTATGACCACACTTGATAAATTCAAACAGTTTGCACCAGTTAAAAATGAACTTGGTAAAAACCATAATGCGATTATCTACACTCGGGTATCTACCAAAGAGCAGGCCGACAATAATACCTCACTTGAAACTCAAAAAAGGTATTGTGAGAACTACGCTAAAGCTAATGATCTTCGCGTGGTAGGTTATTTTGGAGGAACATATGAGTCGGCTAAAAGTGATGAGCGTAAAGAGTTTAAACGAATGCTCAAATACGTAAGACAAAGTGGCTCTGTGGGGTATATCATAGTTTACTCTTACGATAGGTTTTCAAGAACAGGAAGCAGTGCAGCGCAGATCTCGCAAGAGCTATTTTCCCAAGGGATACAAGTTAAAGCCGTAACACAAGAAGTAGATACCACCTCAGCCGCTGGAAAGTTCCAGCAGAACCTGTTTTATATGTTTAGCCAATTTGATAATGAGCTAAGAAGAGATAAGACCATTACAGCCATGACCGATCTTCTTCGAAAAGGCTATTGGCTATGGAATCCACCCATTGGATACATCAATAAAAAGAAATACCATAAAGCTGTGGACTGGGAGATTGTTCCTTCAAAAGAAGGTAAGCTCATTAAAAAAGCTTTTACTTGGAAATTGAAAGGAATTTACACCAATGTTGAGATCATAGAAAAGCTTCAGTCTCTTGGATTAATAATTGATGAGCGAAGACTCAGTGAAGTGTTTAAAAATCCATTTTACTGTGGGGTACTTGTGAGTAAAATGATTCCAGGTGAAGTCATTGAAGGAAAACACAAACCTCTTGTGTCTAAAGAGGACTTTTTAAAAATTAATGCTATTGAAACGCATCATCCAAAACACCGAAAAGCAGAAAATGAAAACCTCCCCTTAAAGCAGTTTATCTACTGTGAAAGCTGTAAACTACCACTGACTGGCTACCTTGTTAAGAGAAAAGGACTCTACTACTATAAATGTAGAACTAAAGGATGCTCTTGCAACAAATCTGCTAAAGCACTTCACACTACCTTTACTGATGATTTAAAAACCTATCAATTAGATCCTAAATACAAGGATATTGTAAAAGAAGTGATGACATATACTTATGACAATATCACAAAAGAGTTGAGAACTAGAAAGAAGTCCATTAAAAAAACAATTACGGAGCTCAATACAAAAATAGACTCTATTGAAGAGCGGTATGCCCTTGGAGAATTAGACAGTACTATATACAAAAAGTTTAAAGACAAGTATGAAACTCAAAAAGACGAACTACAGTCAAAAATTGAAAATCCA
>Ga0209654_1001607_pt1 | contig 17537 bp, 12 predicted proteins | sample SaaInl1SG_22_DNA_FD_184646 | JGI IMG/M metagenome (GOLD analysis project Ga0209654, IMG submission 184646) | Marine microbial communities from expanding oxygen minimum zones in the Saanich Inlet - ESP_161SG_22_DNA (SPAdes) (version 2) | ecosystem: Environmental > Aquatic > Marine > Intertidal... | reverse complement strand
CGGCTTTAGACTTGACCGATACAAAACCCACGATATTGAGATTGTAGTCGATCGCATTCGAGTTGCTGCCACGGCAGAAAATAGAATTGCACAAAGCGTTGAAACGGCCATGGCTCATGGAAAAGGAACTATTGCTGTGATCGATTTGGACAGTCAAGAATTGGCCTACTTCTCTCGCCAGCTCATGTGTCCTACCTCAGGCATTGCCTATCAAGAACCAGAACCAAATACCTTCTCCTTCAACAGCCCAAAAGGTGCATGTATGAAATGTGACGGCTTGGGAACGGTAAAAGAGGTGAATCTCGACAAGGTCATTCCTGATCCCAAAATGACCATTCGTAAGGGTGGGTTTGCACCCGTGGGAGAATACAAGAAGAATTGGATCTTCAACCAATTAGAAATTATCGGCCTAAAACATGGCTTCGATTTGGATACTGCCATTGAAGATATTCCGAAGCAAGCTTTGGACATCATTCTCTACGGTACCAACGAGGTCATGACTATTGACCACAAAGCTATTGGAGTCACCAAAGAATATAAGGTGAATTTCGAAGGCGTCATCAACTTTATAGGATCACAATCACGCGATGCCAAGAGCCGCTCTATTCAACGCTGGGCGGACGACTTCATGGACAATGTAGAATGTTCCAGCTGCAAAGGAGCTCGACTTAAGCGCGAGAGTTTACACTTTAAGATTGCAGAACAGAGCATCAGCGATGTCAGTACGATGAGCCTAGTAGACTTTTCTAATTGGGTGCATAGCCTGGAGCATAAGTTGGGTAGTAAAGATTGGACCATCGCTGAGGAAATCGTCAAAGAGCTCAAAGCTCGAACGGCCTTCTTATTAGATGTAGGCCTGGGCTACCTAAATCTTAACCGTAGTGCTCGCAGCCTCAGTGGTGGCGAGGCGCAACGGATTAGACTAGCGACGCAGATTGGATCTCAGCTGGTCAATGTACTGTACATTTTAGATGAGCCATCCATTGGACTGCACCAAAGAGATAATGCGCGACTGATTGAAAGCTTAAAGCAACTTCGAGATATAGGCAATAGCGTACTTGTGGTAGAACACGATAAGGACATGATTGAGACTGCAGATTTCATCTTGGACATTGGTCCGAAAGCAGGGATCCACGGTGGAAATATTGTCGCTCAGGGCGGTATTGAGGAAATTAGGAATGCCGGGAGTATAACAGCGGATTATTTAAAAGGAATTCGCAAGGTACCAGTACCAAACTCAAGAAGAAAAGAAACTGGTTACATCTCATTGAAAGGAGCTACAGGGAACAACCTACAAAACGTAAGTGTTGAAATCCCTCTAGGGGTACTGACTTGTGTTACTGGTGTAAGTGGTAGTGGAAAGAGTACATTGATCAACGGTACCCTCTACCCTATCCTCAATCATTTGATTTTCCGCGCAGTAGCCAAACCTCAACCCTACAAGAGCATCGAAGGGACCGAGCAGATAGATAAGATCATCGATATTGACCAAAGCCCAATTGGACGAACACCGCGTTCGAATCCAGCAACCTATACCGGAGTATGGTCAGAGATACGCCAACTTTTCGCAAATCTTCCGGAGAGTAAAATTCGCGGATACAAGCCAGGAAGGTTCTCCTTTAATGTGAAGGGCGGTCGATGTGAAACCTGTGAGGGTGGTGGTCTACGTGTGATTGAGATGAATTTCTTGCCCGATGTATACGTACACTGTGAGACTTGTCAAGGCAAGCGATTCAATCGAGAGACCTTGGAAGTTCGTTACAAAGGCAAAAGCATTAGTGATGTATTAGACATGAGCATTGAAGACGCCCTGGATTTCTTCGAGCACGTTCCTAAAATCAAACAGAAACTTAGCACATTAGTAAACGTTGGGATGGGATACATACGTCTAGGACAACCATCAACGACCTTAAGCGGTGGCGAAGCTCAGCGCGTGAAATTGGCCACAGAACTTAGTAAGAAGGATACTGGGAATACTATGTACATTCTAGATGAACCTACTACTGGTCTGCACTTTGAGGATGTTCGTGTCTTGATGGAAGTGATTCAAAAGTTGGTAGAGCAAGGGAACACCGTACTTATTATCGAACACAATATGGACGTTATTAAGCAAGCCGACCATGTGATTGATTTAGGACCAGAAGGCGGTTCTGGCGGTGGAATGATCGTTGCTACCGGTACCCCAGAAGAGGTGGCAAAAAGCGGGAGTAGCATAACTGGTCAGTTTCTTGCACCGGAATTAAATTAAGGCCGCAGAAGTCGCTACGATTTGTGTACCTTATTGGGTAATAAACCTATTACCTATGAATAAACTGAATCGTAAAACGTGGACTGAGATTAAGTCCGACGATAGCTGGGCACTCTTTAAGATCATGTCTGAATTTGTGGAAGGCTACGAGAGCCTTCGACGCATCGGCCCTTGTGTGAGTATTTTTGGCTCCGCAAGAACAAAAGCTACTGAACCTGAATACTTACAAGCCGCAACGGATATCGCAGAAAAACTTACTCGAAAGGGGTTTGGCATCATTACTGGTGGTGGTCCTGGAATAATGGAAGCAGCCAACAAAGGCGCTCAGCAAGGTGCTGGACCTAGTGTAGGACTGAATATAGACTTGCCATTTGAGCAGAGTAGCAATCCGTATATCGACCCAGATAAGAACCTGAATTTTGATTACTTCTTTGCGCGAAAGGTTATGTTCGTCAAATACAGTCAGGCTTTCGTAGTAATGCCTGGCGGATTCGGAACGCTGGATGAATTGTTCGAAGCAGTAACACTTGTTCAAACAGGTAAGATTGACCGCTTCCCTATTATTCTTTACGGTGCTGACTTTTGGGAAGGCCTTAAGAATTGGGTCGACACGACGCTAAAAGGAACAGGTAAGATCAGCCCGAACGACACGGACCTCATTCGTATCGCAAACGACGCAGATCAGGTTGTGGAAATTATCGAAGAATTTTACCAAGAAAAGGGATACACCACCAACTTTTAAGGCCTCAATGTGAGCGGGAAAGTATGTAATCCTTGATTAGACACTACTTTTAAGAGGTATTGTCCAGAAGCATAGTGACCGCGAAGCTGCAACACTTCTTCATGGACGGTACCTTTTTCTAACAGCCTACCACTTAGATCAGAAAGCACATAGTCTGCGTAGTCTAAACCAGCAAGGTGGATACGTCCGTTAGATGGATTTGGGTAAATAGAAATTACAGGCAACTGCTCATCATCAATACCAATATTGTTGACATTTAACAAGGCTACCCGCAGGGTATCAAATTGGCTAGGAAGCCAGTTATAGGCCATATCCGCAGAAACAAAGCCGCTCAAAGAGACGGTCACAGAATCACCTCCACCCAAAGGTGTTCCTAAATCTACAAGTCCGTCAATGCTACTTAGTCCATCAATATCTGCATCCTTAAATTCGACATTTGCATTGCTCAATGGTGCGCCAGTAATGCTATCAACCACCCTAACGTGAACACGAGAGGCACTCACATATTCTGGCTCTAAGACAAAAAGCCCCTCTTCGATATCGGAACAAATGATTTTTTCAGATTGGAAATAAGGATATGCACCCCAGTTTCCATTGAACCCATTGCCGAAGTAATTCGGTGAAGTATCGTAGTAGCCCACTTCTACCAACAACTCAGGGAATTTCGCATCCACAATCTGAACTCCGGAGGTGTAGTATGAAGTGACAACCCATTGTCCATATACGTGTGCATTATGGGGGATGACTGTTGTGCCGGGTAGGGATTGTATGCGGTCCAATTCTGTCATATTGGATAAATCGCTCACATCATAGGCCGTTAAGAAAGCACCTCCAACCTCATCGGTTGTGAACAACGTCTTGTTATCATCACTGATCCAAGTATTATGGGTGAACGCGTTAGGCGTACCCTTGGAGGCAATCATATAAGTACTGTCTTTGACAGCAACATCCACCACTACATATTTTCCCTTGTAAATTGCAGAACCCCAAAGTGTATCGCCTCTAACCATACCGTCGTGCAAATAATAGGTATCCCACATACCCACGTATTCAGGGTTCCAAGGATCATTATTCAAATTAAAAATGAGCGCACCACCAGTTCTAATATTCGCTCCAAAGAGGTAGCAAAAGCCGTTTTCATCGATGTATAGGTTGTGCGCTGTTTTAAGCGTATCGTAGCCGCCTAATGTATCTGGAATAGGAAAATTAATCGTCTTAAAGCGAGGTGACGGCTGATTCACACTATCCATATCAATAATGAGCAAGCCCTGCGAAGGAATGGTATTCCAAACGAACGGATTGTCATGTGTAACGTAAGCATAATGGTCCCAGGTCTTCAGATCGCGCCATATACTGTAGGGACCTTGAATGAATTGCTTCTTCTGTGGCTGCACACCACTGATGTCCACTATACTAACTCCTGCAGTCGTGCCTACCAAGGCATATTCAGTACCCACAGAGTCGGTATACCCCCAGATATCATTATTATCATTCACATAGGTCGATCGACCTAGTAATGACATGTTTAAGCTTGATTGACCGAATACAAAGCCTCCTAAGGCTAGGGTAAGTAGGAGGAGTATTTTTTTCATCTTAAAAATCTAAAGTTATCTGTGGCGGCTCATCCTCCCCTTCAAACGATTTGGGCGGCGGCGGAGCTGCAGCTGGAGGTGTATCCTCAACAATTGGACCATCCATTACCGGCTCACTAACCTCAACAAGAGTTTCAGGTTCTGGTTCAGGTAAAGGATCTAATCCAACGATCTTGTTTAAGGTATCCGTCGTCAATTGATTTCCTTTAGCAGCGATACCTTTCACAGAGATAAATTCACTCAAAATCACTTTTTCTGGCTCCTTAGACTCACCACCTTGCTTGCGATAAACCATCTCAATAACGGGTTGAGAGGCATTTGATAGATAGCTTAGCTCGCTATTAGGATGCGCGGTGATGATGTTCGTCTCTTTATCTCCGCCCTCCCATTCGAAGCGCTTCACAAAATACCTAGACTTTTCACCATCAAAGTACACAGCGCTAATTGGACGATCTGCTTCCAACTTTTCGAGGTAAATCATATCAGAATCGAAATGAAGGGACAATTCAGGTACTACCACTTTTAGGGTACCGTTTTTCAAGCCAATCAGCAACCTGTCTTCCCCTTTGAAACTTCCAAGAAGACGACCGCGTTCATCACTATTTAAACGCTGTACAGTTGGGTCAAACCACACCTTACGCGCCTCAAGTGTACTCTCACCTTTCTCTTTAAGTTCAATGCGCTTCACTGGGAATTTAGTAACGATGTTTCCTTTGGAAGCGCGGCCTTTAATCGCAATACTCGCGAAATCGAGATCGATTTTTAGTTTCTTCAGCTTGGCCAATTGGCGCAACAACACCTGTACTTTCTCTGCCTCCCCATTTGGGTTCACCGTTAGATAAGTCATCGTAGAAGCAGCAAAGCCTTGGGTGATATCGTATTCGCGGTCCCGAGTAATCGACTTCACTGTGAAACGCTTCACATAACTCACCTTAGACTTCCCGTCCAGATAAATAGCATTGTATACGGTTCGCTCGTCGCCTTTCTTCCAAACAGCAACATGAATGATATCTTTTCCGAAGAAAGCTTTGTCTTTGACCTTGCTTACCGAATATTTACCGTCACGACGAATGACAATGATATCATCGATATCCGAACAATCGGCCACATATTCATCGCGCTTCATAGAAGTACCTACGAAGCCTTCTTCCCTGTTGACGTAAAGTTTCTGGTTACGAATAACCACTTTTGAAGCTTCCACACTGTCAAAGGTGGCAATCTCTGTTTTGCGATCACGGCCCTTTCCAAACTTCTCCTTTAGATCTTTGAAGTAAGCAATGGCAAAGTCTACCAAGTGGGCCAAATCATGCTTTACCGCATCAATCTTTCCTTCAAGATCGAGAATCTTATCGTTGGCCTTATCCGTATCAAACTTCGAGATACGCTTGATCTTGATCTCAGTCAAACGCACAATATCTTCCTGAGTAACCTCACGCATCAAATGGCCAATGTGCGGCTTGAGCCCTTTTTCTATGAACTCAAGTACTTGTTCCCAAGTCTCAGCCTCCTCAATATCGCGGTAGATTTTCTTCTCAATAAAGATGCGTTCCAGAGATGCAAAGTGCCATTGCTCTTGAAGCTCGCCTAAACGAATCTCAAGCTCGGCCTTCAATACCTGCTTAGTGGCCTCCGTAGAACGACGCAGGATGTCGTTCACGCCTAAAAACAATGGAGTATCCTGATGAATACTACACGAAAGCGGTGCAATGCTTACCTCACAATTAGTAAAGGCATAGAGCGCATCAATAGTCTTATCCGGGCTAATGCCGTTCGGTAAATGCACTAGAATTTCTACATTCTCAGCAGTGTTGTCCTCAATCTTTTTGATCTTGATTTTGCCCTTATCGTTGGCCTTCAAGATGGAATCGATCAAACTTTGCGTCGTGGTTGAGTAAGGAATCTCAGTGATGACCAAAGTATTTTTGTCCATCTGAGAGATTTTTGCACGAACGCGAACACGAGAACCTCGAATACCGTCTTGGTAGTTAGAGAAATCGGCCTGGCCACCAGTAGGAAAATCTGGAACCAATTTGAACGATTTGCCCTGCAACACCTTTACCGAAGCATCGATCAGTTCGTTGAAGTTGTGCGGTAAGATCTTCGTACTCAAACCAACGGCAATACCTTCGACACCCATTGCCAGAAGCATTGGGAATTTCATTGGTAAGTGCAAAGGCTCGTTCGCACGACCGTCATAAGAAAGCTGCCAGTCAGTTACCTTAGGACTGTAGGCCACATGTAAGGCAAATTTCGTCAGACGCGCCTCTATATAACGCGGCGCAGCAGCACCATCACCGGTAAGGATATTACCCCAGTTTCCCTGACAATCTATAAGCAAGTCCTTCTGGCCCATCTGTACTAATGCATCTCCAATAGAGGCATCCCCGTGTGGGTGAAAGCGCATGGTTTGACCAATAATATTAGCCACCTTGTGGTAGCGACCATCGTCCATCTCTTTCATCGCATGAAGCAGACGACGTTGAACGGGCTTTAGACCATCATTCAAGGCAGGAACAGCACGCTCAAGGATTACATACGAAGCGTAATCCAAAAAGTAATCTTCATACATACCAGAAACTCGCGTGATACGAGTTCCCTCCCCATGCATATTGTCCGATTGCATTTCCGGGTCTAACCCGTCCATTTGTGGATCTAAATCTTCGCTCATCAATTCAATAATTCTTCTTCGAGGTTCTTTTCAACCCTTAGATTGTCAATGATAAATTCTTGGCGCTTTGGCGTATTCTTACCCATGTAAAAGGTTAACAAATCTTCAGAACGGTAGTCCTTGCTGATCATCACAGGCTCTAAACGAATATCTTGACCGATAAAGTGCTTGAACTCATCTGGTGAAATCTCCCCCAATCCCTTAAAACGAGTAATCTCGGGTTTCGGACCCAATGCACCAATGGCATCGTTCTTTTCATCCATAGAATAACAATACCTCGTTTCCTTCTTGTTGCGCACGCGGAATAGCGGTGTTTGAAGGATGTAAAGGTGACCTTCTTTGACCAATTCTGGGAAGAATTGCAAGAAAAAGGTAATCAGCAGCAGACGGATGTGCATTCCATCGACATCGGCATCTGTAGCAATGACCACATTGTTGTATCTCAAATCGTCAAGGCCTTCCTCAATATTCAAGGCGGCCTGCAACAAGTTAAATTCTTCGTTTTCGTAGACCACCTTTTTGGTAAGCCCGAAGCTGTTCAATGGCTTACCCTTCAAGGAGAATACCGCTTGCGTATTCACATCACGGCTCTTTGTAATAGATCCAGATGCACTGTCCCCCTCGGTGATAAATAATGTCGTTTCCAACCTCCTATCTCCTTTCGGGCTTGCTTTCTTATCGTTCAAATGCACGCGGCAATCTCTCAACTTCTTGTTGTGCAGGGATGCCTTCTTCGCCCGCTCGCGGGCCAACTTCCGTATCCCTTGAAGGTCCTTGCGCTCACGCTCCGCTCGCTGAATCTTCTTTAAAATAGCCTCAGCAACATCTGCATTTCTGTGCAGGAAGTTGTCCAGCTCTTTCTTCATGAAGTTGATCACAAAGGTTCTTACGTGCACCTCCCCTGGGGCCATTTCAAGGGACCCTAATTTGGTTTTTGTCTGAGATTCAAACACTGGCTCCATGACTTTCAGCGAAATGGCGCCAATAACACAGCTACGAACGTCCGAAGCGTCAAAGTTCTTCCCATAGAAATCTCGCATGGTAGTCACGAGGGCCTCGCGCAATGCATTCTGGTGCGTCCCCCCTTGTGTAGTGTGCTGACCATTGACGAAGCTGTAGAACTGCTCACCCTGCATGCGTTCGCTGTGGGTAAGTGCTACCTCGATGTCCTCACCCTTCAAGTGTATGATATCGTGCAGTGTATTTCCATCGAGATTGTCTTGCAACAAATCCTTTAGACCGTTTTCACTGTAGAACTTCTCACCGTTCAAATACAGGGTCAATCCTGGATTCAAATAGGCATAGTTCCACATCATCTTCTCCACGTATTCGAGGATGAAGCGGTAATTCACAAAAATCTCAGGATCAGGACGGAAAGAAATTTTAGTTCCCTTGCGCTGACTGCTATCGGTAATGGCATCGTCTTCGGTGAGCTTGCCATATTCAAATTTCGCTCGTTTGGTTTTGCCATCGCGAAATGCCTGGACAACAAACTCCGTAGAAAGTGCATTCACCGCTTTGGCCCCGACTCCATTCAGACCTACAGATTTCTTAAACGCCTTACTATCGTATTTCGCCCCAGTATTAATCTTTGAAACGACATCTACCACCTTACCAAGCGGGATGCCACGACCGTAATCGCGCACCACTACCTGACCTTCAGAGATTTTCACCTCGATGGTCTTACCAGCCCCCATGACAAATTCGTCAATGGAGTTGTCCAAAACTTCTTTTATGAGAATGTAAATACCGTCGTCCGGCGATTTCCCATCACCCAACTTTCCGATGTACATTCCAGGACGCAGACGGATGTGTTCATCCCACTCTAACGAGCGTATATTGTCCTCGGTGTAGTTCGTTTGTTCTGACATATTTCTTGGAATCGTTAGCTCCCTAAAATAAAGAGATGCCGAACTATTCCAAGCCCTCGTAAGAGGATTCTATACACACGTTTTACACATTGAAACGGAAGTGCATGATATCGCCGTCCTGGACCACATACTCCTTCCCTTCTACGCGCATTTTACCAGCCTCTTTTACAGCATTTTCGCTACCTAATGAGTCGTAATCTTCGTATGAAATAACCTCAGCACGGATGAAGCCTTTTTCGAAATCAGTGTGGATAACACCAGCAGCCTGAGGCGCTGTAAAGTCACGTTTAATTGTCCAAGCACGAACCTCCTTTACACCTGCTGTAAAGTACGTTTGAAGCTCCAATAAGTCGTATGCTGCACGAATAACACGGTTCACCCCGGCATCCTCTAGCCCCAGCTCTTCCAGGAACATTTGCTTCTCATCGTAGGTCTCCAATTCCGCAATATCACTTTCAGTACTTACTGCAATGTGCAAACAACCCGCATTTTCCTCTTTGGCCATGACACGCACTCTTTCGACGTGTGCATTACCTTCTTTCGCTGAACTTTCATCAACGTTACATAGGTACAATACAGGCTTGTCTGTCAACAATTGCATTTCCTTGAGTAAACCAGCTTCGCGGTCGTTTCGATCGAAACCGCGAACGTTCTTTCCTTCCATCAAGAAATTCACCAAACGCTCCAAAGTCTCTACATTTAATTTGGCCTCTTTTTCGCCACTTTTTGCCATTTTTTTGGCTTTTTCAAGGCGTTTTTCGGCTGTTTCCAGGTCTTTTAGCTGCAATTCGATATCGATTGTCTCCTTGTCTCTGATAGGATCAACACTACCATCAACGTGAGTCACATTCTCATTTTCGAAGCATCTTAGTACGTGAATAATGGCATTAGTCTCGCGGATGTTACCGAGGAATTGGTTACCCAAACCTTCCCCTTTTGAAGCCCCACGAACCAAACCAGCGATATCAACAATCTCTACGTTTGCTGCCTGAACTTTCTCAGGGTTCACGATCTCTGCCAATCTTTCCAAGCGGTCATCAGGTACAGTTACCTGGCCTACATTTGGTTCAATGGTACAGAAAGGATAGTTCGCTGCCTGTGCCTTGGCACTTGAAAGACAGTTAAATAGAGTACTTTTCCCTACGTTCGGCAAGCCGACAATGCCACATTTCATAGTTGATGCTTTAGGCCGGCAAAGATATATTAGAATCTTGTTAGCAACGTGTGTATATATGGGAAGAGTTTAATTCGTTGTACCCCCTAGAATTGGCCTATTTTTGTACCTATAAATAACACGCATTTCTCATGTCACAAGAAAACCTTCAAGCCGTCGTATCGCAAGTACGTAGAGATATTGTAAGAATGGTTCACGCTGTAAACTCTGGGCACCCGGGTGGTTCTCTAGGTTGTGTGGAGTACCTCGTTTCGTTGTATTTCAAGCATATGAACCACAATGCTGCAGATTTCAAGATGGACGGTGTAGGTGAAGATATTTTCTTCCTTTCGAACGGTCATATTAGCCCAGTAATGTATTCTGTGCTTGCTCGTGCAGGCTACTTTGAGGTTAGTGAATTGGCTACATTTAGAAAGCTGAACACTCGTTTGCAAGGTCACCCTACGACTCATGAAGGATTGGAAGGTATCCGTATTGCTTCTGGATCGTTAGGTCAAGGACTAAGTGTTGCTTTAGGTGCAGCCGCGGCAAAAAAGCTGAACGGCGATGATAGCACTGTGTTTACTCTACATGGTGACGGTGAACTTCAGGAAGGACAAATCTGGGAAGCTGCCATGTATGCTTCTGCAAAAAAGGTAGATAACCTCATCGCTGCAGTAGACGTTAACGAAAAGCAGATTGATGGCTCCACGGACGACGTACTAGCAATGGGCTCTCTTCGCGCTAAGTTTGAAGCTTTCGGTTGGGACGTTATTGATGTAGAAAAGGGCAATGACCTCGATGCCATCGATGCAGCGATTACTGAGGCCAAAGGAAAATTAGGTAACGGAAAGCCAGTTTGTTTGTTGCTCAAAACTGAAATGGGTAACGGTGTTGACTTTATGATGGGTACCCACAAATGGCACGGTGTTGCTCCTAACGACGAGCAACTTGCCAGTGCACTCGCACAGAACGAAGAAACTTTAGGCGATTACTAAGACCTCAAGTCTTGAAAAAACTCACCGCCCTCATAGCATTCCTTTCTTGCACTGTGCTTTTGGCACAACCCAAGCAAGAAGAGCAGCGTCCTCCGCTGACAAGGATTCTATTTGTCTTTGACGGAAGTCAAAGCATGTACGGGCGATGGGAAACCGGTGCAAAGATTGATGTGGCCCAGCGCCTTATGGGCCAGATGTTGGACAGCCTTCAGGAAATTCAAGCCGAAGGCAATTTCCAGTTGGCCCTTCGTGTGTACGGTCATCAAAAACCTGTACCTCCACAAGATTGTTCGGACACGCGCTTGGAAGTTCCCTTTGGTAAAGGAAACATCTACAAGATTAAACGTGTGCTAAAGAGTATCACCCCCAGGGGAACCACTCCAATAGCAGGCTCATTGCTCAAAGCCTCTAGCGATTTTCCGCCATGTACAGATTGTAGAAACATCATCATTCTCATTACAGATGGCGTAGAAGCTTGTGACGGAGATCCTTGTGTGGTTAGTAAAAGACTACAGAAAAAGGGAATCATACTCAAGCCTTTTGTCATTGGCATCGGTTTGGAGGAAGACTTTAAAAGCAGCTTTGAGTGTGTGGGTACGTATTTCGATGCCGCTGACGAAAACACGTTCAAAAATGTGCTTGGGGTCGTTATTTCGCAAGCGCTAGACAACACCACAGCACAAATCAACCTTTTAGACATCAACGAAAAACCGACGGAAACGGATGTGCCTATTCTTCTCTACGACCACACCTCTGGCAAGGTCAAAGAAAGCTTTGTGCACACCCTGAACTATAAAGGTGTTCCCGATACTTTAGTACTTGACCCACTTATTGTGTACGATATGGAAGTGCATACTGTACCTCCCGTGCGGGTGGACAGTATTGTCATTCACAGCGGAACACATACCCATATTGGAGCAAACACTCCGCAAGGTGAATTGGTCCTAAAGGCCTCTCCAAGAATGTCAAACAGTATTTCTTGTATTGTGAAGCCACAAGGCAAAGAAACCATATTGCACGTTCAAAATTTTGGAACCGCGCAAAATTACCTCAGCGGGACCTATGATTTAGAAATCTTAACGCTACCACGTATTATACAGAAGGGCGTGCACATTAAGGCTAGTGCCTCTACCACCATCGCTGTACCTCCTCCTGGAATGGTCACTATTCAAACTGGAGTGAGTGGTTTTGGAGCAGTGTTCGTGCAACGTGAGAATGGATATGAGTGGGTGGTAGATTTAAGCGAGAGTAGCGAGCGCCAAGTGTTTCAGCTGCAACCTGGCCAATACAAAGTCGTCTTCAGAAGCAAATTTGCGCAGGAGACCGGATACAGTAAAAACAAAGAATTTAGAGTGAGCCCTGGCTCATCAACCATTGTGAAAATCAACTAAAATGAAGAAGTACACAGATTCAGGAAGTAAGGACACCCGTTCAGGCTTTGGAGCCGGCTTGGAAGAATTGGGTAAAACGAATGAAAACGTTGTAGCACTCTGTGCTGACCTTACTGGTTCTCTTAAAATGAATGCTTTCGCGGATCAGAATCCTGACCGATTCTACCAAGTAGGTATCGCCGAAGCAAACATGATGGGTATTGCCGCAGGTTTAACTATCGGTGGTAAAATCCCTTTCACTGGAACCTTTGCGAACTTCTCTACGGGTCGCGTGTACGATCAGATCCGTCAGAGCATTGCTTACAGTGGAAAAAACGTTAAAATCTGTGCTTCTCACGCAGGCTTGACCCTTGGTGAAGACGGTGCTACACACCAAATCCTTGAAGATATTGGTCTAATGAAGATGTTGCCGCACATGGTGGTGATTAACCCTTGTGATTACAACCAAACAAAAGCCGCAACCATTGCCATCGCAGAATACGACGGTCCTGTATACTTACGTTTTGGTCGTCCTAAAGTGGCAAACTTCACACCTGCTGATGCCAAATTTGAGATTGGTAAAGGTGATGTGTTGACCGAAGGAAAAGATGTAACCATCATTGCCACAGGTCACCTAGTATGGGAAGCGGTACAAGCTGCTGAAGCACTAGAAGCTGAAGGCGTAAGCGCAGAAGTAATCAATATGGCTACTATCAAGCCATTGGACGAAAAAGCTATTCTAGCATCTGTAGCAAAAACAGGATGTGTTGTGACTGCCGAAGAGCACAACCGCTTTGGTGGTTTGGGTGAAAGCGTTGCTCAAACTCTAGTAACCAACAACCCTGTACCACAAGAATTCGTAGCTGTGAACGACAGCTTCGGCGAGAGTGGCACTCCGGCTCAGCTCATGGAAAAATACGGATTGAACGCTAATGCCATTGTAGCAGCAGCACAAAAGGTGATTGCTAGAAAGTAATCCTTCACTTAAACCTTTAGTATCTTCCATTCATCTAAAGAACAATGGAGGAAACCAAGAATATCAAGAGCCTCCTATTGCAAAAGCAGTGGGAGGCTTCTTTTTTTGAGATCGTTGAGCAGTACAGCGAACGACTCCTCTATTGTGCTGTAGGCATTCTTAAGAGTGAATCGTTGGCGCAGGACGCCCTGCAAGAAGGGATGATAAGTATATGGAAGAACCTTCATAAGTTTAAAGGAGGTAGCCATCCATTTACCTGGTGCTATACCATTGTCCGCAATGCTGCATTGAATGAGCTAAAAAAAGAAAAGCGTCATATCAGTGCCGATATAGAAAGCGCCTTTGCCGCACAGAGCAGCTCCGAGCTTAAATGGGACAGCGAACAGATCAATGCCAAGGTGCAAGAAGTTCTTGTGGGCCTCCCGGAAAAACAACAGTTGGTTTTTGAATTGCGGTATTACCAAGATTTAAGCTTTAAAGACATTGCCGAACTCACAGGCACCTCCATAGGTGCACTTAAAGCAAATTACCACCATGCAAAAAACAAGATGGAAGAAAAATTAATCGGCCTTTTAAACCTTCCATAATTGGTACCACTCTAACTACTAAATGGACAAAAAAGAAACATATACAGCAAGCGATGCTCAATTAACAGAGCTCAAAGCCAAACTTCACCGCATTCCGGAGCAGCATCTCGTGGACCGGACCTCGAGCCCTGTTGTTGCAACGAAGCCAAGCTACATGCGTATTATTCGTTGGTCCATGACCGCCGCAGCCGCTATTGCCTTGGCATTACTCTTTTGGCCGAACGCTTCAGCTGATGCTGAAGTAAACGAAGATATACTGGCAGAAATGTATAGCCTAGGCTATGTGCAGGTTGAGGACATGTACTCCTTTGTGGAGCCCGATTCGCTCGACTTCGCTGAAGTGGAGCTCGATACAGATGTGTATTACGATTATTACAATTCAGATTACGAATACTTAGAATTATGAAAAAGACATTGATTTTCGGCCTACTGCTCGCAGCAGCAGCGGTCGTGGCACAGCCCACTATGGGCGATCGTGCCGAGCTTGAAAAAAAGAAAGAAAAAATCGAAGCTATTAAGGTAGGCTACCTTACTGAGAAATTAGAACTGACTGTAGCCGAAAGCCAGGCTTTTTGGCCGGTATACAACGAACTGCAAGAGAAAGAGCACGCATTGCGTGAGCAACAACGCTCTAGTCTCAAAAAACTCTCTGGCGACGAACCGTCTGAAAATGAGGTAGAAAAAATGCTGTACTCTTTTGCAGATACGCACATCGCGATCGAAGAACTGCGTAAATCATACCTAGACGATTTCATCGATGTGATCGGTGCTAAAAAAACAGCTAAACTAATGCGCGCCGAAAAAGAATTTGGTCGCAGGATGATGGAACGAATGCGAGGCAAAGACCGCCCTAGAGATAGAGGTCATGGTCCTGGTCCAGACGGCGGACGCCCGATGCGCTAAAAAACCGATAAAAAACCACCCTTCGGGGTGGTTTTTTTATGCACCAAGTAAGTATCGAGGCTTTTTATGAAATGCTTTACTTTTGGCATCCATGGCCAGTATCAAATCTCTCTTTTTATCCAATGTTGCTCAAGTAGTTGATAATCCAAGTGCTCTCGTTATTGAGCGCGCTGAAGGTTGCTACCTATACGGCCCAGATGGCAAGGCATATCTAGATTTAATCTCTGGCATTAGCGTTAGTAACGTGGGCCACAGCCATCCACACATTATTGAGGCTGTAAATACGCAAGTATCCAAGCACATGCACCTTCAAGTTTATGGTGAGTTTGCTGTAACACCACAGGCCCTACTAGCTGAGAAAACCCTCAGTAAATTGAGTCCCTGTATGGAGAGCGTTTACTTCGTGAATAGCGGAACAGAGGCAATCGAGGGTGCTTTAAAGGTTGCTAAAAAATACACAGGACGAACACAGCTCATAAGCTTTAAGAATTCTTATCACGGATCCACACATGGTGCTTTAAGTATTCAAGGAAGTGAAGAGTTCAAACAAGGCTACTACCCCCTTCTTCCCGATACACACCAATTCGATTATAATTCGCTCGAAGTATTAGATCACATCACCACCCGTACCGCAGCAGTGGTAATTGAATGCATTCAGGCGGAAAGTGGTTACATTCCGGCCGAACAAGAGTGGATTCTCGCAGTGCGCGCAAGATGCACCCAAGTAGGTGCATTACTCATTTTAGATGAGATTCAAACTGGAATGGGACGCACTGGACATTGGTTCGCTCACCAAGGCTATGGCTTCTGTCCAGATATCCTTTGTTTGGCTAAAGGGTTTGGTGGGGGAATGCCGCTCGGCGCCTTCATAGCGCCTAAACGAATTATGGATGTAATTAAAGCCAACCCTATTTTGGGACATATCACAACTTTCGGAGGACACCCGGTAAGTTGCGCTGCTTCCTTGGCTGCCATAGAGGTCATTGAATCGAACCCAGAGTGGATGGAGGCAGTTGGTGAAAAATCTACGCTCATTAAAAAAATGATGCAACACAAAGCCATTGAAAAGCTCAGTGGTAGTGGGTTGATGTATTGTGTTACGTTGAAAGACGAAGTGGATGCTGGTAAAGTAATTGCGCATATGGAAGATAACGGTGTCATCACAGATTACTTCCTCTTCGCGGGTAACGCAGTGCGTATTTCACCACCATTACCCATAACTATAGAGGAATTATCCTCCGGTCTTCAGGCTATTCTCAATGCATTGGACGCAATTAGCTAACTCTAGCCTTTAATGACCAATTGGTCATACATAATTTTCCCTTAAATTACCGCTCGGTAACACGCTAACACTCTAAAACATGACCCGTAAAGTCAAATTAAGCTTTACGCAGATCTTGAACATGAACGTCGGGTTCTTCGGCATTCAATACAGCTTCGGTCTGCAACAAAGCGCAGTCAACCCCATTTATGATTTTCTAGGTGCCAGTCCACACGAAATTCCATTGTTAAATCTAGCCGGTCCCATGACCGGACTCATTGTACAACCAATTATTGGTGCAATGAGCGACAAGACTTGGTCACCAAAATGGGGGCGCAGAAAGCCGTACTTCCTCGTAGGTGCCCTACTCTGCTCACTCGCACTTTTCATTTATCCATTTAGCTCGTCCCTATGGATGGCAGCTGGACTTCTGTGGATTTTGGACGCAGGAAACAATACCGCTATGGAGCCTTACAGGGCTTTTATTGCAGATACGCTCGATGAGGAACAACAACCTCTAGGTTTTCAAATGCAAAGCTTCTTCACAGGACTTGGCCAAACTCTGGCTAACCTCAGCCTATTCATCTTCCCAATGATCTTTGTAGGAATGACCGGCAAGCTCCCGACGTGGGTATTTGCCTCCTTCTTCCTGGGCGCCGTTATGTCGATTGGTACCATATGGTGGAGCATGCGCAAAACCGAAGAAATACCTCCAACAGCCGAGGAAATTGAAAAGATTAAAGCCGAACCTCTCAACTTGCTATCTCCATTCAAAGACATCATCAGCGCCATTGGCAGCATGCCAAAGGTCATGTGGCAACTAGCGGCAGTATACCTTTTCCAGTGGTATGCCCTGTTCTGCTATTGGCAAAACAGCTCGAAAAGCGTCGCACTGAGCGTTTGGGGAGCTACACCTGCAGATAATCCCGAGGCCTATGGAGAAGCCGTAAGCTGGACAGGCTTGGTCAACGGTTGGTACAATATTGTCACTTTCCTAACAGCCTTCTTATTGGTCCGATTCGCTAAAAAACACGGCGCTAAGATGGTCCACTTCACCTGTCTCCTTCTCGCGGCCGCAGGATTTTTGGCATTTCCACATATCGCAAATAAAACCATGTTGTTTGTCGCTATCACAGGATTCGGTATTGGCTGGGCCTCTATGATGGGT
>Ga0209654_1001606_pt1 | contig 17550 bp, 17 predicted proteins | sample SaaInl1SG_22_DNA_FD_184646 | JGI IMG/M metagenome (GOLD analysis project Ga0209654, IMG submission 184646) | Marine microbial communities from expanding oxygen minimum zones in the Saanich Inlet - ESP_161SG_22_DNA (SPAdes) (version 2) | ecosystem: Environmental > Aquatic > Marine > Intertidal... | reverse complement strand
CCTCATCTCAACTACTCCAGAAGGCATTATTGAGTTGCTCGACATGAAGGGAATCGGTCCTAAAAAGATCAAAGTTCTTTGGAAAGAACTTGGCATTGAGAGTGGTCATGAATTGAAAGAAGCCGCTAACTCAGGTTTGGTTGCCAAATTGAAGGGCTTTGGTGAAAAAACACAGCAGAGCATCATCGATGCACTGGCCTTCAAAGAAGCTAATGCGAACAAATTACATTACGCTGAGGCTGAGGTTTTAGCCAACCAATTGATTGATGCATTGGCGAAGATCGATCTCAAAGCATCTTATCTAGGTGCGCTTCGCAGGAAATTGGAAGTAGTAGAAGAGATTCAATTGCTCGTAGAAGCAGAAGATTTTGACCATGCAGAGGAAAAGATCAATGCCCTCAATGAATTTGAACAGCATGTCAAACTTAGCGGACCCATGAAGTGGGTAGGCCAGTACAAAGAATACCTCACCCCCGTTTCGTTTCTTTTTTCGAAAAAACAAGATTGGGTCAAAAACCAATTGCTTTATTCGGCAAGTTCGAAGCACTTATCGACACGCATTATTAACAACAAAACACTAAAAGAACTCGCCATCACTGCTCCTCAAGAAAGTGAAGAGGCATTTTATTCATCCATAGGCATGGACTTCATAGTTCCAGAACTAAGGGAAGGTGTTTTTGAACTAGAGGCTGCGAAAAACAAGGCTTTACCCAAACTTGTCGAAATGACCGATTTGAAGGGCATCTTGCATAATCATTCAACATACAGCGACGGCAAAAACAGCTTGCGCGAGATGGCCCTTTATTGTAAAGAGCTGGGTTATGAATATTTAGGCATGTGCGATCATAGCAAATCTGCCTTTTATGCCAATGGGTTAAAAGAAGATCGCATATTGAAACAGCATCAAGAGATCGATGAATTAAATGCTGAATTAGCTCCTTTCAAGATCTTTAAAGGCATAGAGTCTGACATCTTGTATGATGGACAACTAGACTATGCTGATGACGTATTGGCAAGCTTTGATTTCATTGTAGCCTCGATTCATTCGCAACTGAAAATGAATAAACAAAAAGCGACCAGCCGATTGTTGACAGCAATTGAAAATCCATATACCACGATTTTAGGACACCCAACTGGAAGGCTTTTACTAAGAAGAGAAGGCTATCCGATTGATCATAAGGCGGTGATTGACCATTGCGCCAAGCATAAGGTTGTGATCGAGATCAATGCAAACCCTTGGCGACTCGACCTCGACTGGCGATGGGTACACTATGCCATTGAAAAAGGAGTAATGCTATCCATTAACCCGGATGCACATGAAAAAGCAGGGTATCATGACATGCAATACGGACTTCTCACGGGCAGAAAGGGCGGACTTACCGCTGAAATGACCTTTAATGCCTTACCTTTATCAAAAATTGAAGAACATTTTGCTTCAAGAAAAAGTCAGGTTAAGGCAAATGCCTAAGAAAATACTCATTTTACGTTTCTCCTCTATTGGGGACATTGTACTGACTACTCCGGTCGTTAGGGCCGTCAAGACCCAACTTGATGATGTGGAAGTGCATTTCTGCACAAAAGCGCAATTTGGCTTCTTGATGGAATCAAATCCCTATGTCGACAAATTGCATCTTCTGACAGATGATTTCACTGGCTTGGCTAAAACGCTCGCGAATGAGCAATTTGACTTTGTGCTCGACCTGCACAATAACCTGCGCACCAGAAGGCTTAAAGGAAAACTACGAACGCAGTCTAAATCATTCAATAAGTTAAACTGGGAAAAGTGGCTTATTGTGAACGCGAAAATTGATAAGCTTCCAAACGTCCATATCGTTGACCGTTATTTAGATGCGGCCGCACCCTTAGGAGTAAAAGCCGATGCGCTGGGCTTAGATTACTTCATTCCGGAAAAGGATGAGGTAGAAACTGACTGGTTACCAAAAACACATCAAAAAGAATACATTGCTTTCGCCATCGGCGGTAAGCACGCGACCAAACAACTTCCACTCAACCGCATGATCGAGTTATGTGATAAGATCAACAAACCCATTGTGTTATTGGGCGGCAAAGAAGACGAAGAACTAGGCGCTAAAATCGAGGACTTTTTCGATCGAAAGCACGACAGAGAAGAACTGAAAGAGTCGCTCGAAGCGCTGGGTAAGAAGGCCGTTATTTACAACGGCTGTGGCAAGTTCAACTTTAACCAGTCCGCTTCCATTATCAAAGGAGCCTCCTATGTGTTTACCCACGACACCGGATTAATGCATGTAGCGGCTGCATTCAATAAGAACATCTTTAGTATTTGGGGAAATACCATCCCTGAGTTTGGCATGTATCCTTATCGAACAAAATTTACTATTCTAGAAAAGAAGGGATTATCCTGCAGGCCTTGTTCAAAGATTGGTTTTGATAAATGCCCTAAAGGCCATTTTAAGTGCATGAATGATATCATCTTCGACTTTTGGCTACCATGAACACTAAAAAACTACAGCTCATCTCCCTTTTTTGCCTGATTTGTTCCCTCTTGATCGAATTAGCCGATAGTCAAGGCTGGTTAGCGTTTGGTAATCCTGAGTTACCATGGGGCATTTCCTTAGGTTTGGTCTTAGCTGCCCTTTCATTTAATATCAAAGTTATTCGAGATTTTGGCGCCCCTAAACAAGCGCGAGCCAATAGTCAGCGTTTTGCTTTGCTCTTGGCTATTTATGCCTTTCTCGTTTTTGGATTGGAAATGATCTAAACTTTTTCTACTTCGAGCCTTTCGACTTTAGGTAGCGCTTTCTCTCTTTCCGACTCATGTCTGCCATGATCATCTCTTCTGTGAGCACCGAACGATATTTGATCTTCGGCTCTAGTACTTTTCGTTCCCCAGAGGAAGTCACGAATTCTGGGGTTATGTATTTAAAACTATACCAATCTTTAGATTCTTGGGATTCACTGGCGTCAAAATGTAGGTAATAGACCATGAATCTTACTTGATAGCCACTGAGGTAATTCTTTCCTCCAGCTAGAGCAAGTGGTGTGCCCATCAATACCTCGTCACCGACCTCAACCAAAGCAGCGTTCTTTTTAAAAATTGAATACTGACCAATTGTACCATCGGAATGTTCAATTTCAAGCATGTTACGATCACTAGAAAAGGTTAATCCTTCAAGATCCGCCTCCTCACTTTGAATCAGCTTGATCACGCGACCACCTCTGGCAGCAAAAAGGGTGTCTCCCTCATTTAGCGTAAAGCCAATGGAATAATAGCCCTCGGGTGCTTTTTTGTTTCGATAACTTTCATCGATGGATACTAACTCTAAGACCTTGGTTTGTTTCCCTTTGGACACGGGCAATGCATACGCAATGTCTTTAATCTTAGGGTTTGCGGTTCCTCTTCTATAAGTGTAGGTGTAACGAAAGTTTTGGTTTCCCATCTCATTTCTAAGAATCTTGAAGATCAAATGGTTACCTTTTTCTATCGACCGGTTAGCAGGCAAACTGGCATTGATGGTGTAACCCGAGATTGACTCAAACCAAATGGCAACATGGTGAGTCGCAAAGGAATTGTTGTCAGCAAAAAAGGTATAATTGCCGTCTTTGTCTCTTTCTGTGGAAATTTCAATGATCTCTTCAACTTGTGCATGTAACAAGAGTACCTGAAAACAGCTGATGAAAGCTATCACTAGTAATCGCATGTGTCTATATGTTTTAATCTTTTAGCAATGCCGTGATGGCCTGCTCTACTTTTTTCAAATTAAAAGAACTCACACATTTTTCAAAAGCTGTGCGGATTTCAGGCAGCATCAATTGACCAATACTACCCGCATGAGTGTGCTCAATTTTTCGATTGGGCTGAAACTCTCCTCGCTCAACCTGAAGACCTACCGTCCGATACGCGTCACGGAAAGGAACACCGGAGAGTACCAGACGATTAACCTCCTCAACGGTAAATAGATAGTTGTATTTTTTTTGCTCGATTACTTCTTCATTCACCTGCATTTGAGGCAACATGAAACTTACCATTTGCAAACAGTCTTTCATGTCTTCAATGGCTGGGAACAACAGCTCTTTGATCAATTGCATTTCTCTATGGTAGCCAACAGGTAAATTGTTGGTCATTAATGCAATGTCGTTGGGTATGCCTTGAATTTTATTGCATTTGCCTCTGATCAACTCAAAAACATCTGGGTTCTTTTTGTGGGGCATGATGCTCGAACCGGTTGTCAACTCATCAGGAAAAGTCACGAAGCCAAAGTCTTGCCCCATGTATAAACAAATGTCCATAGCCATCTTTCCAAGCGTAGCCGCAATGGAAGCCATAGCCGCGGCTAAAGACCTTTCTGCCTTGCCTCGTCCCATCATAGCATAGACCACATTGTAATTCATAGATTCAAACCCCAGGAGGTCAGTGGTCATTTGGCGATCCAATGGAAATGATGAGCCAAATCCAGCCCCAGAACCTAATGGGTTCTTGTTGATTACATCGTAGGCAGCTTTGACAAAGTGCATATCGTCTACCAAACTCTCTGCATATGCACCAAACCACAAGCCAAAGGAGGAGGGCATCGCCACTTGCATGTGGGTATATCCCGGCATTAATACCGATTGGTATTTTTTAGACAGATCAATCAAAACGTGAAATACCTCTGTCGTGAGGTCAATCAATTCTGTTAGTTCTGCACGCATGAAGAGCTTCAAGTCGACCAACACCTGATCGTTTCTTGAGCGGCCGCTATGGATCATTTTCCCAATATCACCTAGCTCTTCCGTCAGCATCAATTCAATCTGAGAATGGATATCTTCAACATCTTCTCGCATGCTGAATTCACCACGCAGCATAGACTCATGGATTTCTTTTAATACTTGGTGTACCTTTTTCTTTTCTTCTCCGCCAAGCAATCCAATACTGGCTAACATCTCGGTATGCGCCAGTGACCCCAATACATCGTATGGCGCCAGATCGATATCAAATTGAAGATCTCTTCCTACCGTGAATCGATCTACTATTCCGGTAGCCGCTTTATCTTTTTGCCAAAGCTTTGTCATGAGAATGAAGTTAAAAGTGGTTTCAATAGGTTAATGTAAGTGTCTATTCCTTGTGTAATTTCACTCAAGTGAATGTACTCGTCGGCGGTATGCGAGCGCGCTGAATCGCCCGGGCCGATTTTCAACGACGGGCAGGACAATAAAGCTTGATCAGAAAGTGTTGGGGACCCATAGGTGGATAAACCCAATTCTTTTCCTGATTCCACAATGGGATGGTCCAGAGGAATACTACTGGGGTTAAGACGAGTCGAGCGGGCATTGACTTCGATATCAACACCATCTTTGATGATTCTCAAAATCTCTTCATTCTGATAGGCGTCTGTGCTTCGAACGTCTACAACAAACCGGCATTCATCTGGCACCACATTGTGCTGGGTGCCTGCAGCAATTTGTGTAACGCTCATTTTAATGGGACCAAGTGATTCAGATTCCTTCTCAAAGCGATAATTTCGGAACCAAGCGATGGCCTTCATGGCTTTATAAATGGCATTTTCACCTTCTTCTCTCGCTGCATGACCAGCGCTTCCCTTTGCTAAACAATCCAATACCATTAAGCCTTTCTCAGCTATTGCCAGTTGCATTTGCGTTGGTTCACCTACAATTGCAGAATCTATAGGACCTAGCTCTTCGAGTATTGCTGAAATACCCTGCGATCCACTAATTTCCTCCTCAGCAGTTGCAGCGAATATTAAGTTGTAGTTCAACTGACTTTCTCCATAATGTAGAAATGTAGCCATCAGTGAAACTAAAGCAGCTCCTGCGTCATTGCTACCCAAACCATACAGCTTTCCCCCTTCTTCGGCAGGATAAAATGGATCTTTCGTATAGCCTGCATTGGGTTTTACTGTGTCATGATGAGAATTCAATAGGATAGTCGGCTTTTCCGCACTGCAATGCTTGTTCTTCACCCAAATATTATTACCCTTTCGGAAGACCTGATAACCCTTGTCGTGCAAAAAATCTTGGAGTACCTTCGCTGTTGCTGCCTCCTCTTTGCTAAATGAAGGCGTTCTGATCAATTGGCGCAATACCGCTACGACTTCGTCCTTCATAATACCTCCGTTCCTTCTGTTTGATTCACTAGTGCCTGCAATGCAGTATAGTGACCGATTCGCACATCCTTGAGCCCATAGGCTTTGGCCCTAAATGCATTCTCCAATTTAGGCAACATTCCTGAATGAATACGACCCTCATTAATATACCTTTCGGTATTTTCTTTACTCATCCTATTAAATACAAGTCCTTTATCAAGATCCTTCATCACCCCAATCTGCTCAAAACAATAAACGAGTTGAACCTCAAAATCCTTACTCAATGCCTGGGCCATAACTGCTGCCATGGTATCTGCATTTGTATTGAGTAGTTGACCTGCACCATCGTGCGTTAGCGCAGCAATCACAGGTGCTAGACCCAATCCAATGAATTGACTAATCAATTCCTTATTGACCCAATCTACTTTCACATCACCCACAAAACCATAATCGATTTTATCTACTGGTCTTTTCGATGCCCGAAGCAAGTTTCCATCGGCTCCTGTTAGCCCGATGGCGTTACAGTCAAGTCCTTGCAGCTGAGCAACCACTTGTTTATTGACCAAACCACCGTAGACCATGGTCACAACTTTCAAGGTTTCCTGATTGGTAATTCTACGGCCATCTACCAGCTGTGGCGAAATCCCGAGTCGCTCGCTCATTTGGCTTGCCATTTTACCACCTCCGTGAATCAATAGCTTGGCTGCATCAAGGGCTGCAAATTGCTTCAAGAAGCTGGACAGTGCTTGCTCATCATCCACCACATGGCCACCAATTTTAACGACAACTAGCTTCTTCATTTCAATAATTCATTAAATACCGCTTGCGCCGCATAGACACGATTAGCCGCTTGAGCAAGGTGAATGGCATTTTCACCTTCTAATACATCATCATCAATCACTACTCCCCTTCTCACTGGCAAGCAATGCATTATTTTAGCATTGTTCGTTTGTGATAAGTGCGAACGAGAGAAACGCCAAGATGCATCGTCCGTCAATATCTCACCATAGTGCGTGTAAGAGGACCAATTCTTGACATAGACAAAATCCGCGTTGGCTAAGGCCTCTATTTGATCATTGGTGACTTTTGCATTCCCTACAACGTCTGGTGCTAATTCGTAGCCAACCGGATGAGTAATAACAAAATCAACCGGTACTGCATTCATCCATTCAGCAAATGTATTCGGCACCGCCTGAGGCAATGCCTTCACGTGTGGTGCCCAAGTCATGACCACTTTAGGAGGTCTATCATTATTCCAATACTCATTGATGGTCATGAGGTCTGCTAAGCCTTGAAGCGGATGCCTCGTTGCACTTTCTAAACTAACAATCGGCACGTTAGCGTACCTCATAAAAGCATTGATCACGGACTCGCTATAATCCGTTGCTCTATCCTTTAATTCTGGAAATGTACGTATGGCCAGGACGTCAAAATATTGCCCCATTACCGCTGCGGCCTCTTTGATGTGTTCTGCTTTTGTTCCATTCATCACAACACCCTCCTCAAAGGCAAGCGCCCATCCATCATTCGTCACATCTAGCACAATGGCCTGTGCACCCAAATTTTGAACAGCTTTGATGCTGCTCAAGCGTGTTCTTAGGCTTGGATTCATAAACAACAAGCCGACCGATTTGCCGGCGTGCAGTGCTGGCTGCCATTGATTTTCTTTGAATGCTTGTGCCTTTCTGACGAGCTCCAAGGGATTTTGAACATCATGAATTGAGGTGAAGTGCTTCATTCCAGTTCCTTTTTTAATGCTTCTAAAAAAATCTTTAGTTCTGCTTTTTGAATGTTCAATGGAGGAAGCAAACGTAGGGTATTTGGGTCGGCAGCTGAACCCGTAAAGATTTGATGTTTCGTTAACAAATTACTCCTTAAGGTTTTGACAGGCTGCCCTAAATCAAGCCCAAGCATCAGTCCTTTGCCACGTACCGAATCAATCCCGGCCATCCTCTGCAACTCGGACTTCAGCCACTTACCTAAGTCCGCAGCATTTTCAATTAAGTTTTCTTCTTCAATCACTTCTAAAACTGCTAAGCCCGCAACACAGGCCAAATGATTGCCCCCAAAGGTAGTTCCCAACATGCCATGCCATGGTTGGATACTTTCCTGAATCAGCACCCCTGCGATTGGAAATCCGTTGCCCATGCCTTTGGCCATGGTAATGATATCCGGTTTGACCGAGGTATGCTGAAAAGCAAAAAACGCTCCCGTTCGTCCAACACCAGATTGTACCTCATCTAAGATCAATTTAGCCCCATATTCATCACAAAGTGCTCTTGCCTTTTCCAAAAAACCTTCCGCTGGTTCGAAAATACCGGCTACCCCTTGGCACCCCTCGATGATCACGGCTGCCACTTCATCAGACATATTATCTGCCAGCGCCTTTTGATCATTCAAGGGAATGAATTCAACGGCATGCCCGGTATTATAGGGTGCCACGATCTTCGCATTGTCTGTTGCGGCCACCGCGCCTGAAGTACGCCCGTGAAAAGCCCTTTCCATGGCAATGGCCTTTTTTCTACCCGTAGCGAAGGAAGCTACCTTTATGGCGTTTTCAATGGCCTCTGCTCCCGTACTACACAAGAAAAGTGCAAAATCAGTAAGGCCTGATGACTGCGCCAATTGATCTGCATAGGCCTGCTGAAGTGGATTGATAACAGCATTGGAATAGAAGCCAATCTGATGTGCTTGTTCAGTAATCCGTTCAATATATTTTGGGTGACCGTGACCGATAGAAATCACAGCATGACCTCCATAAAGGTCTAAATATTCAAGTCCGTTTTTATCCCAAAGCTTCGCGCCAAGTGCTTTCACAGGCTCAACATCAAAAAGTGGGTATACGTCGAATAACTTCATCTTTAAAATCTTGACCCCTTTAACAACAAGCCTTCCGTCTCCACAAGACCAAACATTAAATTCATATTCTGAACGGCTTGTCCAGAAGCACCTTTAAGTAGGTTATCAATAGCCGCTTGTACCATTAAATACCCATTATGCATTTCCAGGTGAATCAAGCACTTGTTCGTGTTGACCACTTGCTTAACATCCAAAGGATGATCAACCACGTAGGTAAAGGGATGCTCTTCATAATATTCTTTGAATACTTGAACAGCTTCGCTTAGTCTCCATTCACAATATTGATAGGCAGTGATCAAAATCCCTCTTGTGAAATTGCCTCGATAAGGAATAAAATTGATTGGCTGATCGAACCAATTCTGATACTGGAGCAAAGACTGATGGACCTCAGCCAGGTGCTGATGTTCAAAAGCCTTGTATGTTGATGTGTTATTACTACGCCAACTGAAATGAGTCGTTTCTGTCGGACTCATTCCTGCACCTGTTGAACCCGTTATTCCTGAGACATGTACCTCCTTTAACATGCCATTGTAGGCCAAAGGCAGCAAGGCCAATTGAATTGCCGTGGCAAAGCACCCAGGGTTGGCCACAAACTGCGCAGCTTGTATCTGTTGCTTATTCAACTCAGGAAGACCATACACTTCTGTTGCCCTAAAATCTTGGCTGAGATCGATGATCTTTGTTTTTTCTAAAGGCGGGTATGCCTCTAGGTATGCCTTTGAGTTGCCATGCCCCATGCATAAAAAGAGCACATCTACATGACCGTTCAGCTTATCCTGAAACACGATCTCCGTCTCTCCCGTCAGGTCTTGATGCAGAGCAGTCACAGCTTTACCCGCTTGGCTCGTACTGACAGCACAGGTGACTTTAACCTGGGGGTGATGAATCAACAGGCGTAATAATTCACCACCGGTGTATCCAGCGGCTCCGATGATTGCTGCTTTGATCATAATTTGTCATTCAATTGATGATAGATCGCATTTTGGTTACCAAAGATTTTTGCAAAACCCCTGACATCTTCACCTGTCCATGAATTATTCACCTCTCCGTAATGGCCGAATTTAGCAGACATCAAATCGTGAGCAGATTCTATCCCATCGATCACAAAGCGATAAGGATGTAAGGTCAAGAAAACATCTCCTGTTACAAATTGCTGCGTGCTTTCCATCATGGCTTCAAGATCGCGCATGACCGGATCGAGGTATTGGCCTTCGTGGAGCCAATTACCATAGAAAGACGCGATTTGATCTTTCCAATAGAGCTGCCATTTGCTCAGTGTATGCTTCTCAAGGGCATGATGCGCCTTGATGATCAACACTGACGCCGCAGCTTCAAATCCAACTCTCCCTTTGATGCCAATAATGGTATCCCCGACATGAATGTCTCGACCGATCCCAAAAGGAGTAGCAAGTTTTTCGAGGTGCTGAATCGCTTGGACAGGAGAAGAAAAAACTTGACAATTTACACGCTTTAGTTCCCCTTTCTCAAAACCCAAACTAAGCTTTTCTGCATCATTCTTAGTTACTGGCGTGGGCCATGCCTCATCAGGTAATTGCCCATTAGATGAGAGGGTTTCCTTTCCACCAACCGAGGTGCCCCAAAGCCCTTTGTTGATAGAATAATCGGCTTTGGAAAAATCCCAATCTACTCCGCTTTTCTTTAGGTAGTCGATCTCTTCTTGACGTGAAAGCTTCAGGTCTCTAATTGGGGTGATGATCTCAACATCTGGAATGATCGTCTGAAAGATCATGTCAAATCTCACTTGGTCATTTCCAGCCCCTGTACTCCCATGTGCAATCTTTTTCACACCTAATTTCTTTGCGTAGAGCGCAATAGCCATGGCCTGACTCACACGCTCAGCGCTTACCGAAAGTGGATAGCTGGCATTCTTCAATACATTCCCAAAAACCAAATACTTGACCACCTTCTGGTAGTAATTTTCTGTTTCATCTAAGCAGGCGTGGCTTGTTACACCTAAGCCTTTAGCCTTGGCCTCAATCTCTTGCAATTCATCTGGGGCAAAACCACCCGTATTGACGACCACAGAATGCACCTCCATCGCACATTCGTTTTTAAGGTATTTCACACAATATGATGTATCGAGTCCACCACTAAAGGCAAGTACAATTTTATTTTTCCCCATTATCGTTCTTGGTTTTTTTCGTTTTCAAAAGGACAGCTTTTTTAAATCGCGTCCATCGCTCAAAGAGTTTTAAGTCCTTTTCCAACTCTCTATTTCTCCATTTTTTGCGTTTAGGCTTCTGATCCTGCTCCCAAGCCGGATTGTAGAGCATTGCTGTACAAATACAACCCTTTTGCTCCTTACTTTGCAAAATATCGTAGTTAACACAGCTTTGACAGCCCTTCCAAAAAGCTTCGTCATTCGTAAGATCAGAATAAACTACCGGCTTGTAGCCCAAAGAAGAATTGATCTTCATCACTGCTGCCCCGGTTGTAAGGCCGAAAATTTTGGCCTCCGGGTACTTCTTTCTAGATAATTTGAAAATCTCTGCCTTGATCTGTTTCGCTAGGCCATGCCCCCTGAACTGATCGGCCACGATCAATCCTGAGTTCGCCACAAAATCACCATGCCCCCAAGCTTCAATATAACAAAAGCCGGCCCACACCCCTTCAGAGGTCTTTGCGATCACCGCTTTTCCCTCAGTAATCTTTTGAATAATGTACTCAGGCGTTCGTTTGGCTATCCCCGTGCCTCGCACCTTAGCAGATGAGGCGATCTCATCGACAATGGTTTGTGCATGTTGAATATCTGCATTTGCTGCTTCCTTGATCAGAAACTTCATGAAAATGAATTTAACCCAAAGGGTAGATAAATAAAAAAGTGATAAAGTGGAGTGCAGGCATGCCGCGTAGGCCGCCAAAGTGATATAGGCGCTTAGCGCCTCCTAATCCTAAAAGAAGTGTAAGTAGTCGCGATAAACCTTGCGGTCATTCTAGCATTTATATGGGCACTACTATGATTCATTATCGCTCAAAGCACGAAAAAAGTTTTTAAACTTTTAGCACTTCGACAAAAAAATATTTCAAACAGAAGGTTTTACCTTGAAAAAGACACTCAGCAATCGCATGCCAAAATAGCCTACGAAGGGCAGACTTGGCGTTAAATAGGTATAAACCTCCCAGAGCTTTCTGTTGCCATCATCCCCAGAAAAGGTTGCGCTCCAATTGCCAGAAAGCCAAAAAGAAATGGGTAACCAGCACAAACCCATCACCAAACTAATAAGGATCGAAAGCGCATAGAGACCTTGAGGTATTGGATGCACTCTTCTCTTTTTTCTGAGAATCAAAAAATTCAAAGGAAAGAGAATGAACAGCACCCAAGTCATGACATTCCCCCATGGCAAAGTGCCTCCTTCCGAAACAGATGTTGTCAAAATTGGCGATGCCGTGATCAATGATGTGATCACAAACATTTGGACCAAAACGGAGCCTAAAAAATAAGCCTGTTTCAGTTTCATCTTACTCTCCTATCCACTCAGCAACGAAGAGATTCGTATCTCTTGTACCTCCATTATTTCTATTCGAGGCGAAAACAATGTACTTACCGTCGTTAGAAAAAACAGGAAAAGCATCGAAGGTTTCATCTCGTGTAATCCTGGTCAAACCAGTACCATCCAAATTGATCATGTATAGATTGAAAGGGAATCCTCTTGCGGCTGTATGATTACTGGCAAAAATGATCTTCTCACCGTTTGGATGAAAAAATGGTGCCCAGTTGGCCTGACCTAGGTCTGTGATTTTTTTCGCATCGCTGCCATCGGCATTTGCCACATAGAGTTCCATCTCTGTCGGTGTAACCAGACCCTCTTTTAATAATGCCTTATACTCTTCTTTTTCTGCCTCTGTTTGTGGCCTTGAAGCTCTCCAAATGAGTTTTGTGCCATCTGGAGAGAAGAATGCACCCCCATCATATCCTAAGTCTGAGGTGATCTGTTTCACATCAGTACCATCAAGATTCATGGTGAATAATTCAAGATCACCTGTTCTCATAGAGGTAAAAACAATCTTGTCACCCTTTGGTGAAACGGTGGCTTCTGCATCATATCCGGGCTCATTGGTCAGCTGGTTGATCATATTGCCCTCCATATCGGTTGTGAAAATGTCAAATGAAGGATAGATAGGCCAAACGTATTTGCCATCTGTTCTTTCCTCGGGTGTTGGCGGGCAGTTCTCGCCGCCTAGGTGAGTTGAACCATAAACGATCTGTTGGTTCGGCAAAAAATATGAACAAGTGGTTCTTCCCATCGCCGTGCTGACCATTTTAGGTTTGTTATTTTTCAAATCATCATTCTGCCAATCTGTGATGAAGATCTGATCGCATTCGACACCCCACTCTTTGTAATCAGATTGAAAAACGAGGTATTTATCATCAAAGCTCCAATAAGCCTCGGCATTATTTCCACCGAAGGTTAATTGCTTAATATTTTTAAGGTTTTTCATCTCTTCCGGATGAAGTAATAGGCTGTCTGTCTTCGAACGGCCCTCTTCTGAGGCACTTTGATTCTTCGGACTTGAGCAGGCAACAAAAACTAGGCAAATAAATGCGACTAAATATCTCATCTTCTTCTGTAATATTATGAGTCGCGAAATTAATGATTATTATCTTTGAAGCTAATTCAAGAAAGCATGAGACTTTTTAAAAATTCAATTTATTTAATAGGAGTTGCTCTTTTAGTCGGTTGCACCGACTTCAAAACTGATCGTGTGATCAGACAGGAGCTCGAACAAGACATCTATCATTTGGCTGCAGATGAACTCGAAGGACGTGCATTTGGCACGATAGGAGAAGAAAAAGCAGCCCAATTTTTAGCAGAGCGTTTTGAGGCCATTGGGCTGACGCCGATGGGGACCGAAGGCTATTTTCAGGAGTTCGTAGTGAATAAACCAACAAATCCGCATGAGCAAGCTCAAATGGACTCGAATGGTGAGGGCTTAAAAGGAAGAAATGTCATCGGTTACCTGCACAACGATGCGGATCATACCATTGTCATCGGTGCGCATTTCGACCACCTTGGTTATGGCAGCGAAGGCTCACTACACAGAGGTGAACCAGCGATCCATAATGGGGCTGACGATAATGCCAGTGGAACAGGTGCATTGGTACAATTGGCAGGGATCTTAAAAGGCAAAGACCTGAGTACTAATGTGTTGTTCATTGCATTCTCAGGAGAAGAAAATGGCCTTTGGGGATCGAATTATTATGTGAAAAACCCAACAGTTGACCTTGAGCGTGTCTCTTACATGATCAATATGGACATGGTGGGCCGACTGAATGAGGAGAATACCTTGGCAATTAATGGCGTTGGTACAAGCCCAAGCTGGAATGAAGCCCTTGAAACTGTCAATACCGACAGTCTGAAGCTGGTGACCTCTGAGTCAGGTGTTGGTCCATCTGACCATACCTCTTTCTATTTGCAAGACCTGCCTGTTCTACATTTTTTCACCGGGCAACATGAAGACTATCACAAACCAGGTGATGATGCGGAAAAGATCAATTATGATGGATTGGTCAAAATCATCAGATACATCGAACGCCTTATTGTCACGTTAGACCAACCTGAACAGTTGGCATTTACAAAAACACAGGAAGATGAAGGCAACTCACCACGCTTCAGTGTTTCTCTTGGTGTTGTACCCGACTATCTCTACGATGGAGAAGGCATGCGCATAGATGGGGTGACGGAAGGTAAGCCAGCTCAGGCGGCAGGCATGAAAAAGGGTGATATCGTGGTCAAACTTGGTGATTCGACCATCGTTGACATGATGAGTTACATGCGAGCATTAAGTGTTTTTAAAGGTGGAGAAGCCACAGTAGTAGAATATAAAAGAGGGAATGACCTAAAAGCTGCTCAGATCAAATTCTAAGATGCGTTTCCTGATTCACACCTTTATTGAATTTCTACGAGATAAAAACTACAGAAGCCTATTGGGCGCCTCCATCGTCATTCTTTTTGGAGGCGCCCTTTTCTATCATTTGATCGAAGGGTGGAATTACCTAGACTCCCTTTATTTTTCAGCCATTACACTCACTACAATTGGCTATGGCGATTTTGCACCAAAGACAGATGCAGGTAAAATCTTTACCATAATGTATATAGGAATAGGCGTTGGCCTGATCCTGACTTTTGTCAATACGGTGTTCAATCATTTTACAACGGTTCGAAAACAGTATAACTCGAAAAAAAGACGTAAGTAGTTCAAGGATAGTGATTGGCACAAGCTGTACTGTACCTGATCCTCATGAGGAAAGTAGCCAAACTTAGAATCCTGAGAACTTTTTTGGTCAAAAACCCTTTATAATTACAAATCAAAAAAGAAGACTTTGGACTACGACTTAATCATTATAGGTGGAGGGCCGATTGGTTTAAATTGTGCCGTAGAAGCGAAAAAGGCCAACTTGAATTATATCATTTTGGAAAAAGGCGTTTTGGTGAACTCCATTTATCACTTCCCAACCAACATGACTTTTTTCTCCACATCTAACCTATTAGAGATCGGAGATGTGCCTTTTATTGCACATAATGATAAGCCTACACGGAGAGAGGCCTTGGAATACTTTAGACGTGTTCAGGAAAGCTGGGAGCTTAACGTACAGCAATACACAGAGGTACTCGGTATGTCTTCAACAGATGATGGCTATGCCTTGAGAACGAATAAAGGAACCTTCAAAACTAGCCATGTTATTGTCGCTACTGGTTTTTACGATACCCCAAGATTACTCAATATTCCTGGGGAAAACCTGCCAAAAGTAAAGCACTTTTATGATGATCCTCATCCTTATGTCGGTCAAAAGGTACTCGTTATCGGCGCGGCCAATTCAGCCTGTGACGTAGCATTGGAGACTTATTATAAAGGAGCAGAAGTAACCATGGCAATTCGTGAAACCGAAATTTACCCAAAGGTGAAATACTGGATTCGCCCGAACATCGAAAACCGCATCAAAGAAGGTGCGATCAAAGCCTTTTTTAGCACTACTGTAAAAGAGATCAGAGAAGACGAGGTGGTTCTCATTACGCCTGAGGGCGACAAAACTATTCCAAATGATTTTGTCTTGGCTATGACGGGTTACACTCCAAACTACCCTCTTTTCGAGTCATTGGGTTTACCGATCAGTCAGGATGAGCATAAAATTCCGATACACGATGAAGAAACCTTGGCCACTCCACTACAAGGTGTCTATGTAGCTGGCGTGATCAATGCTGGAATGCAAACCAGTAAGCTTTTCATTGAAAATACCCGTGTCCACTCCCAAATGATCATTCAGCATATCCTTCAACAAAAGGATACAGCGATCTAGCTTTTCCATTTAATGTTGCAGCCCAGGCTTGGCTTTTGGGTGCGAGCGACAGGTTGACCCGCTAATATATCGTCCAGGGCATTGCGTATGTCCTCTCCGGTGACCATAAGCTCATTTCCAGGTCTGGCAGCATCTAATTGTCCACGATACGCACAGGTCATCTCCGCATCAAATATGTAGAAATCGGGTGTGCAAGCAGCATCATAGGCTTTGGCCACTTCCTGTGTTTCATCATAGAGGTAAGGGAACGGATAACCCACTTTCTCTGCCTCCTCTTTCATCAAATCAGGCCCATCTTGCGGGTAATGCTCAACATCATTCGAACTGATGGCAATAAACTTCACCCCTTTTTTCATGTAATCATTTGCCAAAGAAACTAGGGCCTCGTCAACATGCTTCACAAATGGACAATGATTACAAATGAACATGATCACGGTAGCCTTATCCGATTTGAGTTCATCTAGACACTGTCTTTTTCCTGATACAGTATCAAGCAAATTAAAATCAGGTGCTTTCGTGCCCAGTGGCATCATATTAGAAGGTGTTCTTGCCATGACTTTACGTTTGGTTCATCAATTAATACGTCAAAAGACTGAAAAGTTCAATTAAACTGAATAGACTTCGCTAGTTGGGAAACCAATTTCTTACCAGCAAAACCCATCAGGTAAGATAGCTTAACGCTGCACCTGCAAAAGTCAAGGCCAAAAAGAAACCCAACATATCCGTCACAGTGGTAAGTATAGGCCCTGAAGCTAAAGCGGGGTCTGTCTTCATTTTTTTCAGGAACAAGGGGATAGTACCGCCAATACTCACAGCAACCAAAGTATTGATCGCCAATGCGCCCCCAACCACAAGACCCAAGTAGGCGTTCCCTTTGTATAGGTAAGCCGCAAGACCAATGAGTATACCAAGTACAACACCATTGATCAATCCGACCTTTAACTCTTGCCATAACACCCTCGCCAATTCGTAAGGCTTGACAAGGCCTAAGGAAAGTTCACGTAAACTGACAGCGACGGCCTGATTTCCGGAACAACCACTCATGTCTGAGATCACCGGAAGAAAAACGGCCAAAGCAATTACTTCTTCTAAGGTGTCTTGATAAAAAGCGATGACACTGGCAGCAATAATGTTCAGGAGGATATTAACAGATAGCCAGGACAATCGACGTTTTGACCGAAGCCATACGGGCATGGACCTTAACTCTTCACCTCCTACAATACCTTGTGTTTCGAGTAACTCAAGACTCCTTTTTTCCGATTCAACCTCCCGCAAGTCCTTTCTGAGTACCACACCTAAAAGATGCTCTTC
>Ga0209654_1001605_pt1 | contig 17550 bp, 13 predicted proteins | sample SaaInl1SG_22_DNA_FD_184646 | JGI IMG/M metagenome (GOLD analysis project Ga0209654, IMG submission 184646) | Marine microbial communities from expanding oxygen minimum zones in the Saanich Inlet - ESP_161SG_22_DNA (SPAdes) (version 2) | ecosystem: Environmental > Aquatic > Marine > Intertidal... | reverse complement strand
TAATGCTACTAGAAGTCTTGTTGGTCCAAACAATAACTATCTTTCATTAAGCGTTGTATCTGATCCTGACAATGTATTACCAGCTGGGTTTGCTCAAACAGCAACAATATCAAATCCTGGATTTACTACTTCAGGAACCGATATTGCAGAGATAACTCTTAGCCTACCACAAAGTCAATTCTTGGCTTCACAGAATATTACAATAAATGTAACAGGAGCTACTAATGCTATATTAGATTCTGACGATATTGCTGCACTTATTAGAGCGCAGACAGTAGATGGTTGGACTTTAAGTGGTACGGGTAGTGATGTTGTATTTACTACAGTTGAAAACTATTCTGTTAATAGACTTGATAATGGTTTAGGGACAGGCACTGTTCAAAATAATTTATTTGAAATTAACATTGATGATAAGAACGGGTTATTCAGAGTATATGTAGATCCTGTAGGTACAACTAATGCGGTTGAAACCACTCCAGGTATAGCAGTACGTTATGCTGAACCTACTGTATATCGGATAACTTATTCATCAGGTGATGTTCAAGACTTTATTTTTGGAGGTGCATATGTTGGTGCTCAAACAATAAACACTTTGTACACACCTAACATCTATCAGGGTGGGAGTAATACAAGCACGTATGACACTGCTACTATTTCAACAGCTATATTTAATGGTATTAAGAGTTATGCTGGTCAACGGTTAAATGTTACTAGAGACCTATTAACTAATACTATTAATGCTAGTCCTGTTCAATACAGTCAAACAGGTCTTTGGATTCAAAACATTCAACTTATTTCTTTAGGTACATTAGCTCCAGGAACACTGGCAACTACTATTCCTACAGGAAATATTGATGCAACATTAGTCACTGATATAGACTTTGTAAATACGTTTGACCCTAATAGACCATGGCCTATCGATCAGGTAAAGAAAGGGCGTAACTATCCTATCTTTATTCAGACTACTAATAATGCAGATGGTACAGTTAATAACTCTCGTATTAGAGCAGCTGATATTGGGTATACGTTTGGAGGTGATCCATATAATAATGTAGTAGGTGACTATTATATTTCTTATGTGGAGAAAAGAGACCTTCCAATCTCGCCTGAATTTACTGTTGAAGAAGTTAGTACGATGGCTTTGTGGACAGACGGAGGAACTCAACAAGTTCTTGGTGGTCCATTCTATAGAGCAACAATTAATGTTCGTATGACAGGTGCAGACTCTACAGCTACACTAGCTAATATTAAAGGTGATCCTGATATTACTAATCAATATACTGTTGGTGATGACTATAAGATCGATATGCGTGTTAATGGCCGCTTTACTAACTTTAGAATTGATGATGGTGATATTGATGGTGAGATTGATACTAGTCCTAATGGGAATAAGTGGAATATCTCTAGCTATCAGTTTGATGTTGAGAAAGGAGGCACACGTTAATGCCAATTCAAAATCCCCCTCAATCAGATAAACAAGATGTTGCTGCATGGCAGTTTGAAGCTACACAGAAAATAAATGAAGTAGAGCAGCGTTTAAGTACGTTGCTTTACTTAATTAAAACAACAGCCGATCATGCAACCTTAAAGGAAAAAGTTAAGAAGATATGATAAGGAAAATCGAGGACAATGATGTTCTAGAAGCTATTAAGCTTATGGATAAATCAACTAAAGATAACGACTACTATGGCTATGAAAGAAACGAATCAATCTGGATACAATACTTTCTTAGCCTAGTAGAAAAGCAGAAAACAGGAAGCCCTCATGTATTAGTTATTGGTGATTATCATAACGATATATTGTGTGGCTTCCTATCTGCCGAAACATTTACTAATTATTATACTAACGAATGGGTGATGGATGTTAAAGATTGCATTGTGGATCATGACCGCAATAATGCATTTGTTGTTTATCGCTTATTTGACGCTATGATTGCTCATGTTAAAGAACATGGTGGCAAACATTGGCGAGCCGACTCAGTTAGGGGTGAGCAAGAAGCCCTTGACTATGGTCGTTTCTTGCAACACCGCTACAATGCGGCATTACACGTCTCAGTGAGAGGTGTACTATAGGAGAATTAAATGCTTTTAATGAAGTATATTACTGGCGATATTCATGCTCCCTTTGGAGCTCGCACAGTACACAAAGGGGGTAGTCGAACTCAAACTACTACTTCAGGGATCGATCCTGAGTTTAAACCTTATCTTAAAGAAGTATTAAGTGATGTTACTTCTAAATATAAGGCAGATGTTGCTGGGGGTCCTGATGCTATCGTAGCTAAAATGACACCTGAACAACAACAAGCTTTACAAGAACAAACAAGTCAAGCTCAAGCTATGCTGTCTGGCACAGGTATTTATGATACTCGTGCTGAAGAAGAACGTGCGCTTAAAAATTTACAAGGTCAAGCGCAAGGAATGGCTTCGAATGTAGGATCATTAGGCTCTGCACGTAGTCAAGCTGCTATGCAAGGTGCATTAGCTGGTCGTGCTGGTGATTATCTAGAACAAAGACGGCAAACTTCACAGGCAGGCTCTGAATTGTTAGGTCAAGTGGGTACTTCAAAACAAGCCTATGAGCAAGCACGAATGGATGCACCACATACTGCAGCAAGCAGATACTTTGGTTATCTACAGAATGCACCACAACAGCAAGTTACTCAAGGTGGTGGAGGAGGTAAGTAATGGCTATTAACTTAGTACCAAGTTCTACCGCAGATGAAGAACAACAAAAGATGATGCAACAGATTGCTGGAACAAGAGCAAAAGCAGGGATGCCAGCTCCTCCAAACATGATGCAAGCTGAGAAAGGACCATTGGGAACTTTCCAAGACATGATGGTTCAGCAAGTTGCAAGCGATGCGGTAGGCGCAGGAACAGAAGCTATCTATGAAAAAGGTGGCGAGATGTTTAGCAAGTTAACTACTGATCCTTTGACTACACCTACAGTAAGCCCTACCGCCCCTGTCGGTGGTCCGTTAGCCCCTACAACAGCACCATTGCCTAATACGCTTGCTGCAAACGTTGGAGCAGCTCCTTTAGATGCGGCATCAATGATGTCACAAACAGTAGCACCAACAGCTGAACTTGCCGCTGGTAAGATGGCGGAGCAAGCAGCACTAGGTGGTGTAACAGGTGGTGCTACTACTGGTGCAGCAACAGGAGCAGCAACAGGAGCAGCAGGAGCCGCTGGCGGTGCTGGAGCAATGGCTGGTATGGCTGCGGCAGCACCTTATGTTGGCGCTGCTTTGTTAGCAGATGAAGTGCTCGGTCTTGGTATTCGAGAGAATGTACTGGGCTTTAATAAAGGCGGTGCTGTAGGACTTGGTCCACTTGCATTACAAAAAATGAATGATAAGGGTATTAAATCAGGCGGTCTACTTGGTCTTGCTATGATGTCTACAGGTGGTCCTGTTAATAAGATAGAATACAAGAGCGATGGCGGTGAAGTTAAAGTCTCATATGGTGGTCCATTGACTGCAAAGGGGTAGTGATATGAAATTAAAAGGTTTTACACAGAAGGACAGATATGGCAACTCTATGTCTGTTGAATTCTTTGAAGACAACTCTATCCCTGCACTATCTACACCTGAGTATGACCATCCAGGAGAGCCCAGAGGTCCAGATACAGTCCCTGCATGGCTTACTCCAGGAGAGTTTGTAGTTAATGCTGAAGCTGTTCGTATGTTTGAACCTGAAATAGAAGCTATGAATGAAGCTGGTCGTGCAGTACAACGCGAACAAGGTGGCACTATCCCTGAATATAAAGCAGATGGTGGGAGCATTATACAAGATGTTACTGACTTCTTTACTATGCCTTCAGCACCTCCAGGAATTACATACAAACGTATGCCAGGAGGTTATATTGGTGAGTGGGCTGGTAATAAATACTTAGGTCGCTTAGAAGAAAAGAAACCAAGCACTAAACGTCGTGAAGATACTTGGGACTTTAGCAGTATGTTTAACTCTGCAGGTGGTCCTATCTATGCTGAAGAAGGAATTAAAATACCTTCATGGCTTACTGATGACTTGCTAGATAACCTTAAAATGGTTGAGTCAGGAGGAGACGTTAATGCAACATCTGAAGCTGGGGCTCTTGGTCCTTATCAAATTATGCCTTCTACTGCTGCAAAACCTGGAATGGGTGTTGCTCCACTTGATATCGAAGATATTAGAGATCCTAATAAATCTCGTCAATTTGCTAGGGATTACCTTGCAGCAATTGCAAGAAAAAATCCAGACTTTACTCAAGAAGAGGTCATAACAGCATATCATTCAGGTGCTGGTAATGTCCGTAAAGCAAAAGAAGGCACAGAACCATTAGGTAAAAGAGGACTAGAGTACGCTGGTAAAGTGTTGTCTTATATGAACCCTATTTCATCTGCTGAAGCATCTACATCTGTTCCTAAAATGGATGAAGTACCTCAATACAATAAATATGACACTAATAAAGATGGTGTGGTAGATAAAGAAGAAGCTTTAGCAGCACGAAATCAACTTATAAATAGAGAAGTAACTTCCGATGGTAGCACTCCTTTTGGGATAATGCCAACAGGAGGACAAATACCTGTTTATAGTCCTGAAACTCTGGTTCAGCGTCAAGAGCAAAAGCTAGATGATATGATTGAGGCAGGTGCTGATGCAGAAACAATCAAAGCACAAGCTGAAAAATTAAAAATTGCAGAAGGAATTATCCCTAAGCAAAAAGCATTTAGTGATCGATTGACTGCGGAAGAAGCTCTTGCTAATGTTGAAGAAAACATTAATAAGGCAATTGAAAAAGCTAATGTTTTAGAAGATGCAGGTCTTACAGAAAGAGCAGAACAAGAGAGACAAAAGGCAGCAACACTTAAAGAAGAAGTTCCTCCATTAAAAGAAACGCTTAATGAAGCTGTTGCTAGTGAAGATGCTCTTTATTCTGTTCCGAAAGAAGCAAGTATTCCTGAGTATGAAATAGATAGCGTTTCAAAGCCGCCTGAAACTAAACCAGAAGAAGACGCAGCACAAGCGGCTGCAAGAAAAGTAAATGAGCATATCCAGAAAAACACTGTTACAAAAACAGGTGGACCAGGGGATGATCAAACAGGTGATGTCGATAAACAAGGTCAAGATGAGCTAGATAAAAATCCTGACTTAGCACAGAAGCTAGGTAGTTATTTTAAGGATGCTTTTAAAGATTTATTTAGTGGACCAGAATTAGCTCGTATGATTATTATGTATGCTGGTTCTCGTGCTATGGGATATGATCATGGTGGTTCTTTACAGTATGCTATGAATCAGTATGTGACCCGTGTAGATGCACAACAAGCGGCTAAACAAAAAGAAGAGGCTTTGCTTGAACAGCGTAAGTTTGAATTGGCTAAAAGTAATCTTGATGATTATACTGCAGAGTCTCGTAAAAAGTTTATGGAAACTATGGACGTTAATGACCTTGTTCCTAAAGGTGAAACTGCAACAACTATAATGTCTGAAGAAGGTTTTGCCTATATTCGTGGTTATGGTGAAGTACCTAAAGTAAAACTTTCAGATAAGAGTGAAGCTGTTCTTATTAATGGTAAACCAGTTCGTTTAAATAATCCAACTATTGCAGGATTAGTTGAGCCATATAATAAAGAAATGCAAGGCAAGTTTGTAGTTGCTGATAGGTTTGCTAAAAATGTAGAGAATGCAGTTGGTGTTGTTAATCAAGGTGTTGATGAAAAACAACAAATAAGGCTAAATGCAAGCTCAATAGGAACACAAGCAGCTAGTCTAGTTGATAAAGTTCTTATTCAGAATGGGGTATCTATTAGAGATGCTTATCAAACCGAAATGGCTATGCAAAAAGCTATTGCTGATTTTGCACAAGCAAATGCAGACTTTAAAGCAGGTCGTACTAAGGTAAAACCGTATAGCCTAGAACAATACTTTAACAAACAAGTTATTACTCCTCTTACAGGAATTTCCCAAGAGACTATTGGAAAAACAACTCCACAAAACTTAGGAAAGCTAGATAATATTGTCCGTAAAGGAATGGATGATAAGTTTAGAGGTAGAAACGGTTATCGTGTTCCAGGTTATAAAGAAGAATATTATAATGAGTGGCAAGCTATTTATCGGGCTTGGTCAGCATTAGGGCCAGATGGGAGAGCAGCACAATCAGGTAAAACACCAGAAGGTTGGTCAGATTTTGCTTATTGGGCTTCTAAAACACCTGCCTCAGAAATAGAAAAACTTATTAAATAACAACTATATATCCCTAAGAGATTCTAAATACACCCTTATAGGGGAGAATCCCTTAGGGATTTTTTATTTAACTACAGGAGGTCTGTATGGAAAACAGCTTTAAAGGTGCTAACGGTAAAACTTACCGTTGGGTTGACGCAGATACCTTTACAGACGGTGAAGAGTCTTATCGTATTCAAGGTTATAATGCTCCTGAAACAGGAAAGATTGTAAAAGATGAAGATGCAGGTCTCCGTTTTAAACAAGGACAAGTCGGTGGTACAGAAACTACTAGGGCTGTAGAACGAATTGTAGCTAGTGGTGGCTTTACTAATATTGAAGATCTTGGTTATCGAGATTCTTTTGGTCGTAAAAGAGTAAGATTAACTAATGAAATGGGAGATGATCTTACTAATACTCTTTATGCGTCAGGAGCTATTGACGTAAATCTTTTTACCGATGAAGCAGGTATACAAGCAGCACAAGATGGTGCGCTTAGAGAAGAGCTTCGGGGTAAACGAGTATATGATGATATTGTATCTACCGAGCTAGGTGATATTCAAAGTCACCCTATTACATTTAAAGAGACTGCTCTTAATGAAACAGAGTATCGTAATGCAGTAATACAAACGATTGCTGACCAACAAGGTCTTAATCTTAGTAATGAAGATGATTATCGTATTGCTTATAATATGGCAATCGAAGGAAACTATGATGCTCGTAGTGTTCCTTTTGAGGCTATTGCTTTTCGTAGCGCAGATAGAACAAAAGAAGGTGTAGCATTAAACCAATTTGGTACTGCATGGAATCAAGGCTGGACTGGCATGGCTACTGGTCTTGCTGGCTTTGCCGAGTTAATTGGTGTTGGATTAGGCAGTGAGACTATTGAGCAATGGGGTGCTGATAAAGTATCTCTTGCTAAAGAAGATCTTAACAATGCACCATTACTAAAGAACCTAGACTATCGTGATGTGGATAGTGTATGGGATGCTTGGGGCTTTATGACTAACAACCTAGCTATGTCTGCTCCATATCTAGTAACTCTTACAGCAGGAACACTTGCTGCACCTGTTACTGGTGGTGCATCAGCTGTTATTGCCTATGGCTCTACAGGTGCTACCTACGCTGGTCAAGTGTTTAATGATATTGAAGGAGAGAAAGATAGAGGTGATGCAGCTGGTGCTTTGCTAGCTGGTACTGCAATGGCGGTACTTGATCGTATTGGTCTACAAGGAATTCTTAAACCCTCACAGCTACTAACTACAGCTGGTCGTGCAGAAGCTGCAAAGGCTCTTGCTAAACAAAGATCTATTAGCGTTACTGATGCAAAAAAGATTATTAATGATGCTTCTAAACAAGAAATAAAGCATATTATTTCTGGGCTAGGTAACTTTGCTAGTGATAATATTAATAACAGTAGTATTATGCGAGGTATTCTTGCAGGGGCTGGTCGTGGTGCTTTAGCAGAAGGTATTACTGAAGCTGCACAAGAAGGGCTTGGGTATACTGCATCAGGTGCTTTATCAGATGGTGGACTTAAGCGTCACTTTAATCCTGATGAGTTTATTAACCTTCTTACTGCATCCGCAATTGCAGGGGGTACGCTAGGTGCTGGCTTTTCAGCAGCTGGTCAGGTCATTGAAGCAGGCGATCGCTATGCTATCGCTAAAGGGCTTGAGCAAGGAAATACAGATAAGCTAAATCAATATGAAAAGGTTGTGGCAGATGTAGGCGCACAAGGCTCTATTGATAAGTTAATTGATGATAATAAATTAGCAAACCTAAATGTTAAACCAACTCGTGATACAAGTCTCACTGATCGATTTGCTATTCAAGGAAAAGAAAACAGAGGTACACTGTGGGAAAAACTAAAAGACCCTACTAAATATCCTGAGTTATTTAGAACAGCAGCAACAACTGCTTTTAGACCAGAAGTATTGCGTAATTATCCTTCCGCTAGAAAGATATATGGGTTAATTGGACAACCCTTTGGTAAGTTGTTTAGTGGTGTAGGAGTAGAAGGTTATGAGGCTCAAGTTCGTTCTAACTTAATTGAGACTATTAATCCTAAAAGAATATTTGCTCGGTTTGGTATGCGTGATAGTGTAACTAACTCTCAAAAAATATCTGATATGATTAGGCGTTATGAGAATGGTGATCGTGATACCGAAGTAATGAATAACTTAGAGTCTATTGAGACTACTATTAAAGAGCTTGAAGAGTTTGCCGAAAGAGATTGGGCGGCTAAGTCAAGTACTTATATGGCAGAAGGAAAAGACCGTACAGCATTAAATAAAGTAGATAAATGGTGGCTTAAACATCAGTCTTGGGACTGGCAGAAGGTTAGACAAAACAGAAATAAATGGTTTGACTTTATGCGTAAGAACACTAACTATACTCAAGGCGAGTTAGATGTTTTGTATAATAAGATTTCTAACAATGAAGATGCTACTGATTTTTCTTTAGTAGAAGGTGTTGAGTTTATGCCTGGGAGTGCTAAAGGTGCTACCGATCAAATATCTAGTAAGCCTGGATATGAAAAGTTTGCCAACACTAATATACTTCAGAACATGATTAATGAAGCTAATCAAACAGCTAAGTATGTAGCTTATACTAAATACTTTGGTGCTGGTGGTAAAGACCTAGATATGATGCTACAAGGTATGCTTGATGAAGGAGCAACGCCTGATGAAGTAGCTCATGTAGCCTATCATGTTAAGAACATTATTGATGCTGGTACAGGTAACTATAAGCCGCTTAAGAATAGAAAGATAGCCGCTTTCCAAAGAGCTGCTGCATTTTATTCTTCAATAGTTGGTCTTCCGTTATCTGCTATTAGTTCTACACCTGAATTTGCTATGATACTATATCAAGGCAGAGGCGGTAAGGATGTTCAGAACGGTATTAACTCTGCAGCAGGTGAAGTAAGAGATATTCTTAAAGGCATTGCTGAGATGAAAATACACCCTTCATTACTCAATACCCCTAGAGCTAACATTGATAGAAAAGGGCAAGAGCGTCTTACTAAGGCAGGGCTATTTGCAGATGATGCTACAATTGCTACTCGTCTTGGTCTTGGTGAAACAGATGTAAGTAAAGCTTGGTGGCAAAAACAATTCTTTAAATATTCAGGTATTTCAGGAATTACTCAACTACAAAGAGCTATTGCGGCATCTGCTGTGTCTGGATTTGTAGGTGACCGTATTAGAATACTTGCGGCTAAACCTGTAGATGCAGAATATAATCAAGAACAGCTAGACGTATATATGCAGTTAAATAATCTTGGTATTGATGTTGATGGGATGATTGAGTTATACAATAAGTATAATGATCCTCGTATGGGCATTAATGGAGAAACTATATTTGATACGTTGATGGATGACAATCCTGCAACAGATGCTGACTTTAGATATCTAGATACTCAAATGAATAATGCTACATGGCATTTTGTTAATGATAGAGTACAGAATCCACAAGCATTTAATCGTCCTTTGTTTTTCCAAGATCCACACTTCCAATTGTTTGTACAGTTTAATGGTTTTATTTCTACCTTTACAGCTAATATTGTTCCTAAACTATGGAATGATTATCTAAAAAATGGTAGTCCTAGAATGCAGTATAATACGTTTGCCATGATGGTCACTATGATGGCACTTGCAGGTGGCTCTCAGTGGCTTAAAGATTATCTTAAGTTTGGTGGGTCTACCCCTTATCTTAATGATGCACAGCTAGTTCAAAGAGCATTACAGTCTGCTGGTTTGTTAGGTACAGGTGAAAGAATACTACAAGCCGCATTACCTCTTTATAAGAGCCGTGATGAAGGGATCACTGATAGATTGTTTGGTGAAACAGTAGGTAGCTCCCCTGCATTACGAAATCTTATTACAGCAGGTAAAGCAGTAGAATCACTTGGAACAGGTGATACTGAAAGGGCAACCCGTCATGCAACTAAATTACTTCCTGTTATCGGGGTATATACTCCAGGTAGGAATATGATAACGGATGCAATTCATGGGAAACCATTTAATCCGTTTCCGTTTAAAGAAGGAGAATAACTATGGGAAAGAGAAGTGGTGGTATAGACTTTTTCTCGCAGATGAAAAGAGAGGCTAGCCAAGCAGAAGCTACGCAAGCAGCTCGTGCGGAAGAGTCGGCTAGACGTGCCGCTGAAGTAGCTGATCTTCAAGCGGATGCGGCTGGTTTACAAATGCCAACAGAAACTATTGCAGAGAGTATGCCGCAAGCTACTCCTGTAGGTGACCAACCAACATTTACAGCAGAAAGACTTCCAACAGAAAGAGTAGGAGCTGGGCCAAGTCCTGAAAACCTTTTTCCAGAGGAGCTTTCTGCTCAAACTGAAGTGCAACCTTCTGCTGAAGGCTTAGTTGAAGTACAGGCAACAACAATGCCTATGCTAGGTGACAGGGGTTTATATCCTACGCTTGAAGGTAAAGCAACGGCTGAACAACAAGAAGCACTTTATCGTGAGCAACTTCAAGATGAATCTGTTAGTCGATTTGTACTAAATGAAGAAGAAGTTCCTGCTTTTAGAGAATATCTTGTTTCTGCTTTAAATAAAGAAGCTTCAGGTAAAAATCTTACGGCAGAAGAAAATGGATCTATGATTATTAATTCTGCATTAGATGTAGGTGCTAAATCATTTCAATTTTCTGCTGGGCAAGCAAATATCTTTGCTAAGCAAATACCTTTGTCTGCTATTGAGGCCGATACAAGGTCTCAAACAGATCCAATGGGTTTTTTAAGAGATAATGTAGACAGCATTACTTATACTATTAAAGGTGATGATAAGCTTAATATGTCTATCGATCCTAGAGACCCTAATTCAGATATTAGACCTGAATTTGGTCGTGCAGCAGTAATGAGCGTGTTTCTTGAGCTTGGTAATAGGCTTAACCAACAAGCAAGTGAAGTTGATAAACCGTTAAGTGAAAGACGTTATGATGGCGTGCTTAGCCGAGAAGATATCGGTAAGGCAGTAGGCAAACGTATAGTTCGACTACTTCGCCCAACACAACAAGAAAATCCTTTTACAGGTGAAACTACTGATTTTGGATATAACTACGGAAATATATCTGAAAAGGAATTAAGCCTTCTTGGACAAACAATTGTACAAGGCTTTGCAGATAGCCCTATGTTTGATTGGATTGAATCACATGAAGTTCAATCAACTAATGGAAATAAAAAGATTGCTTTTAAAACAACTCGTGATGGTGAATCAAAGCTAAAGGATGTTCGTAGAGCTGCTAAAAAAGCTTTAGGAATGGTAGGGCATGACCGTCCTGTTTCACTTGTACCAACTCAACGTGGTCGTTTAAGAGGTGAAGGAGCTTATACTCAAAAAGAAATAACTACTATGGTTGCTCGTAATGAAATGACCGAGCCAATGGTAGATGCAATTGAATCTTTGAGTAGTGTAGCGCATACAGTCAGTCCGCATAAGGCTTTGCTTATGTCTGGTATAATGACTGCAGCACAAGAAAACCGTAATAGCCTATTAGCTAAATATACTAAGCAAGATACTACTTATATTCAAAAGAAAGAAGAGGAGTTGCTTAGAGAATACAGAGCTAGGGCCGATATGGACGGAATGACTCCTCAAGACTTAGGTAACTTCGATACCTTTGAACAAGCAGCAAACGCTAAGACACTACAAATTGTACAAGACCATTTTGACTTACGTATGGAAACGCTTTTAGATGGCATTCAACGTGCTGGTTCATCTTTTTATTATGGTTATACAGCAATTAACAACTCATCTCGCTTAATGATATCTCAAACTGAACTTAATTATCAGTCAGATAAAGTAGCTAGATTTTTAGTTGACGGGGCTGTTCCTGCTATTATGATTAAAGGAAGTAATAGTAAAACTGAACAAGGTTTTCTTAGGGTAATTGCTCGTGCTGTTATCCCTGACGCAGATAAAATGACTCCTGAAAAACAAGTTCAAGAACTTATGAATAATATGAATAGTTATATTAAAATGGGTGAAGAACTTGTTCGGTATACAGAGGCTAATGCTCAAGCTTATACTCAGGCTAAACAAGGAAACATTCAGCCTACACCTGCATTACAAATGAGTGCAGACTTAGAAGGGTTAATGAGTCAACATGGTAAAGATGCATTTTATTTTGCTATGGATGGTTTACATGAACTTGCTAGATACGCTCGTGCTAAAGACGGTGATAAGTTTTATAGTCGTGCTAAAGCAGAGATCGATGGTAACTCTAATGGTGCTGTTATTCAAGCCTATCAAATGGGTGAGGAATCTATTCTTAGGAAAGGCGGTATTCTATATGAGTCTGTAGAAGATCTTGAATCAGATATTCGTGATGAAGTATTTGATGTAATTCTTTCTTATCCGCAACTCGAAAAAGAAACTACTTGGAGTCCTATTTTTACAGCAATTAAAGCTACTCCAGGGAAAGTAAAAGAGCTCATGAAGTTACCTATTATGACTTCTATTTACGGAAAAGACCCTGCATTTCATCGTGATACAGCTAGACGTTTTGTACAAGATAATTCTGATTTATTTCCTGCAGAGCTTACTTATGACGAAGCGGTAACAGGACTAACAAGCTATATTCAGTATGGTCTTGAGAATGGATTAGGTAATGCACTTGAACATTCTAAAATGGCTAAGCGTGTTGGTCGTGCTTTTAATATTGCAGATGAAATACTACAGATAGATGGTGCAAATGGTTATCGTGTACAAGCAGGTGGATTTGAATATATCCCTGAAGATTTAGTTGAGTTTGAATATGGTCCAGGAACACAAAGGACTGTAGGTAAATTTACTACATATCAGCGTCAAGCTAGTGCTGCGGCAGAGGCTAAGGGAGTTAAAATACAAGCAGGTAAAAAGAATATTCCTGATCTTGGTAGTAAACTTCGTAATCAAGCTGCTGTTAATGGTACTCAAAACATTGACGCTACTATTGCACAGCTTACTGTTAAAGAAGTTATTGACCGTAAGCCAAGCACACTGGTAATGCAAGTATATGATGCCTTTATGGGTGATGCTAATTCTTTTGCAGATCTTGTTGATACATCTAACAAAGTATTTGATAAGGTAAATCAAGAGTATAATATGTTGGAAGCTGAGAAGAAAGCATTCTTAAAGCTAAAGCAACGTGTTGTTGATGAGGCAGCTAAAAAGAAAGCGGCTGGTGAAACATATGATATTGGTTCTACTGGACAGTATAAAGCACTAGGAGACCTCATTGCTCGTGGTGGTAGAATACTTAACCGTGATATGCCAGGCTCTTATAAAAAGGAAGATGCTAATTATAATCCTGAAAAGGATGCGGCATTTAAAGAATTAAAAGTTCTTTATGGCATGGCGGCTAAAGCTGGTTACTTTGTAAATAAAAATGTGGAGGGACAACTTGTTGTACCTAAAACAGTTAAAATAAAGCCTGATGATTTTGTAAAGCTATTTGAAAAAGCTATTCTTGTTTTGAATATTGAGAAAGATCTTAATAGGATGATTGAGAAAACAAATAAGAAAAGGGCAGATGTAAAACGCAAAGCAGCTGGTAAAACTAAATATCAGTTCTCATAAACAAAAATACCCCACAGGGAATCCTATATGGAAACCTTGTGGGGTTTTTTATTTACATTTTTAAGCCGTTAGCTTTTGCAGCTTTAAGAGCTTCACTTCTCTTTTTATCTGCCATAAATTTAGCTTCTTTTTCTGACATACCTGCTTCAATATAGCCAGCAATATTTTCTTGGTGTACCATATCAATCATTGCTCGGTTGATACCCTGCTGCTTGAGCAGCTCTGGGCTAACACCAGCATCTACTAAGTCTTGATCCTCAATATCGTATCCTAGTTGTGCCATAAAGTTTTTATTTTCTGCCATAGTAACCTCCTAACAGAAGAAGTAATTTGAGTTAACAACCTGTTTAACATCGAGGTTGCCTATAGTTGGTTGTTGTCCGTTAAAGCCTTTGCCAAACGGAATTGATTCATAGAAGTTTTCTTTGTCGTACATCTCAACAAAGGTAGTACGAGTAACATCCATAAGGGGTTCTACATCAGTAGCATAAGTACTAAATGAATCATGCACAGCACCAAAGTCTTCATCCCAATTAGCTATTACAAGTGCCATATGAGATGCATCCATGCTATGTACAAAGTTAGGGCTAATACCACACATGAAACCACGTCTATCAGGTATATCAGTTTTCTCTCTGATAACATGCTTAAAGCGTATCTCGCCATCTGGGGTATTAAAGCCATAGCAGTCTACTTTAGCAGGTCTAGTGCGGTAGCATTCATAGATAACAGGAAAGCCTGAAGGGGTTATCCATTCAATAGCGTGCCCTCTATCAGTGCCATACAAGCCCATCCAATTATTTATTTCTTGGTCAGCAAGCTTTTGAAGATACTTCATTGTTGTTAGTGGACCTGGACAGACTTCCTCAATAGCCTTAATAATCTGACCACTAAGATCAATACAGTCATACTCCGATATATCATATTCATCGGTATAACCATACTGATAACAATCAGAGTACATTGACTCAGCCATTTTCTTTTGACCACAACTGTAAGCTCTAGTCATAGCAGCACGCTTAGCAATCCCCTTACGGATATGCTTCATAGGTATCTCTCTTTCAGAAAACCAATCAGGCATCCGTTCAGTAAGTCTTTTAGCTATCTGTACATAGAAGTCATTCTGAATGTCTACAGGAACAAGACCAACAAGCTCACCTGTTTTACTATCTCTAGACATAGCACCAAGATGTTGCCAACCATTGTTAGCACCATCAATAGGCACAGGTAAGTGCGTGTAGTAGTCTCCTTCAGTAGTAGAATAGTTGTACCACTCAATACAACAAGCAAGTAATGAGATACTCTTTTCAGCTTCCTCAAACAAGAAACCAGTCTCACCAGCTTGAATAAGCGTATCAATGTTCTGCTGAGTCCACATGGCTCGGTCTTCAAGCGTCATCTTATCTACTGAGATAGTATCAAGACCTTCTTCCTCAAGCACAGAGCGATAGTCTGAAGTAACCCATTCAGGAATTTCATCAATGCTATACGATTGATTATAACAACAAGCAGTATGTACAGCTAACCAGAAGCTAGCTTGTTCATCAAACAGCTTTCCCTTAGCAAAGAGAAGTTGTCCTCGTGCTATATCAGACCCTTGAAAGTTAAAGAAGGGTTCGCTATAATACAATCTACCACGATAGTCTGCATCGATGTAGAAATAAAACTCTTTATGCAGCCACTTAGCTGCCGTAGCCATTATCTCTTTTACTTCTCTATTCTTAGAAGCTTGACGCTGATACAGCTTATCATTCTCTTTCTTGTCTTCACCTTTAAATGTCTCATTCTTGATAAACATATCCCAGTTATCTAAGACAGCTTGGTGTACTGCTTCATTTACTTTAAAGCGAGTTGATTGTAGCTTATCAATTGCCTTAACAAATGGTGCATCTTTATGTTTAAGAAACAAATACTCTTTAGACTTATCCCAAGTCTTGATAACGCTTTTACCGTTATTCTGGATAAGCCCAGTGATAGGCGGTATTGCGTCTTCACTAATGCAATTAGTTTTGCCAGCTAATATTTCCATTTCACCCCATTTAGAGGTGGCATGGATAGTAACTGGCTTACGGCTCTTCATATGTCCTACACTAATAGTTAGGTAGCCACACATAACAAAGCCTTCAATAACAAGGTCACCTACTCTAATGTGATCTCTAAAGTTCACATTGCTACTGTCCCAGCCTTCTACAATGTACTTACCAATAGCCATTGAAGCTTGGGTGATAGGTGTTTCACCTTCAACTTTACTTCTCTTGAAGCATCGTTGAATATACTTCCGAGCATAGATAATCATGTCTTCAATTAAGAAGTCTAACATATCTACACCATCAGTATCAATCATACGCATAAGCTGAAGGTTACGTCTAGGTTTTACGCCAAGATCCTCACTTCGAATCTTCGTTAGTAGGTATTGTCGTATATCTTCCATCAGTCCTCTTTCGTACATCTACGCCCCAAGTAGGGGCAGGGGGGTTTTGTAGTGTGTATGTATCACAAGTTAATGGATCATAGTTTGGTTTAATTCCGACTAATATCTCATACTTTTCGACAGGGAATATTTGTCGGACTTCATCTAAGTCTTCTGGTTCGCATTGAACCCATGCAACATGATCGGGGTCATGCTCTATTGATTGGAAATGGACTTGCATAATCTAATCATGCCTTTCTCTTTAAGGATGCCATATGACTCCATATAGCGTTCATCCGCTTGATTAATGATAACTTCGCTGATCCCAGATTGCAGGATAAGTTTAGTACACTCCATACAAGGCGCGAGCGTAGTGTAGAGTGTGGCATCAGATCCGTTGCCTCCAGTACGAGCCAGTTTAGTGATAGCATTAGCTTCAGCGTGTATAACATAAGGTAATGTAGCCCCAGTTCCAGGATGCTTACACTCATTTGGAAAGCCCGAAGGAGTTCCGTTCCAGCCCATCGAAATAATATTTCCATCTTTAACAATAATTGCTCCAACTTTAGTATCGGTATCATAAGACATCTCACTTACTCGTTTAGCAATATCCATATACATATCATCATAACGAGCTTGTTTTATTGAGTCCATTGTAATCTCCTATCGACCTTGTCCTCGATATTTCTTACGGGTTTTATATTTCTTTCCTGTAAAGGTAGTACGCTTCCTATCCTTTAACTGAAAATACATTGTATCATTAGTTACTTTCTTTGCCATTATTCATAAGCCTGTTCTAGTTGTTTCTCTAATAACTCTATTTTATTAGCACGCATTATAGCTTGACTGCGAAACTTATTGCGCTCAGTAGTCATTAATGTTAGCTGATCGTTGAGTACATTAATAGATGATTTATAGTGCGATACTAAGTCTCTTAGCTCTGCATTTTCCTCATATAGATTTTGCATTACATTACCTCAAAGTCAATAGCGTGTTCATCATGGTACTTTAATCTAGTCGTATCATGGTTATACTTCGCGTGGCCAGCGGGACCAGTTCTACCTGTAAACCTGCTTTTAAGCACGATGAAATTAATTGTGTTTCTGATTTCTTCGTTTTCGTTAGCCATGTCCCTAGCGAATCCAATGATATCAAATGATATTTGTTTGATTGAACCAGAACCCTTGATGTCATCCATGCTAGGCAGTTTGCCTTGTTCAAAAGTCGATCCTCCACCTTGAACTTTGCGTAGGTGAGAGATAACTCCAAGCCAAATGTTGTGCTTCTTAGTAAGCTTAAGAAGGTCTGACATAACTTTATCGATAGCTTCGTTACCAGTGTAGCCTTCGGCTCCC
>Ga0209654_1001603_pt1 | contig 17581 bp, 15 predicted proteins | sample SaaInl1SG_22_DNA_FD_184646 | JGI IMG/M metagenome (GOLD analysis project Ga0209654, IMG submission 184646) | Marine microbial communities from expanding oxygen minimum zones in the Saanich Inlet - ESP_161SG_22_DNA (SPAdes) (version 2) | ecosystem: Environmental > Aquatic > Marine > Intertidal... | reverse complement strand
TTCTGTACTATCCATCCGCCACTCTCTTCGCCCTGTTCAATTACATTAATCACCAGAAAATCAAGCCGGTCAGAATTGATGGGCTCCACTGCCATCATATGATCATTACTTGTGCTTGGCGTGCTGCTATCGCTCCATTCATGCACCAGAATTGTGGCAAAGGGATTGCGCCGCTGCGCCATCATTTCACGAGTTAAATCATCTTGTTTTGTCTTCAGCTGCGCCGGACTGGGATCAAGGAATATGCGGGTTGAGATACCGCCAAATAACGCAATATAGCTATGGGTGTCAGGCGTGCTGGTGCTGCCTTCAAAATGGGCGGCCCAGCGATATCCGGGTCGGGCCAGCTTTTCTGGAATATGAATCCGGTGAAACCAGTCAAGATAGGTTTCGCGATCGTCATTTGAAATCTCATAGGCCAAGGCCCAAATTGCACCTGTCATTCGCCTGTTTCATATCCTGTTGTTAGCCACAGTTTAATTGATAAGACAATTACCAGCGGGTCAAGGCACAAAGTGCCAATTGACCAGTTTTGCTTGACCAGTTTTATTTAATGCGTTTTGAGGGTAAATCCCGGTGGGTCAACCGCGTGACTCCAAAGCCAGCATTAACCTTCTGCCCGCAACGCATCAACATAGAGTTGCAGAACATCGGCAAGTGCGCGATTATCTTGCGCTGTTTCTCGGGTCTCGCTTGCCAGAGGTGTTTGATTGGCAAGTTTCATGATATCGGCTGCGCCCTGATGGAAATGCGCGGTCATGCCATAGGCGTCATAGGTGCTGGCAATTTCGTCCATTTCAAAAATCCAGCGTTTGGCATCAAGCGGAATGCGCGGTGCCATCCGTTCGATTGTTGCCATTGTATGCGGCTGGCTTGCCGCAAGTTCGGCGAAGATTTCATCGCGCAAACCGGTTAGTTCGGCCATCACTGCGACAGCGGCAAAAAGTGAAAATGCACCTTTGGTGCTGCTGGCGTAAACCATTTTCATTGCCGAAGCGCGGCCAATTTCGCCGCCAAGATCACGAACCACCAAGCCGCGTCCATCAAGCTGGCGAATAAGCGCGGTTGCCTTGCCGCTGACATAAAGCCGCGTTCTTTCATTTTCTTTTACCGGATTCAGCCCAATCAGGCCGCCATCAATAAAATTGACCGGCATATCATCAAAGGCCGAAGCCACCTTTTTGGTGGTGGCAGGCGATATCGCATTACAATCAACATAATCGGGATAGGCATTGGTGGCTTTCATCGCTGCGGCGGCTTCTTGTGCTTGTTGCACTGCATATTCGGGCGGCAGGATCGACAGGATAAGATCGGCTGTTTGCATGACATCGCCAAGCGTTGGCATATCTTCAAGACCGGCCTTTTCGGCAAGGGCGCGGGTGCGCTGGCTTCGCCCGTTAAGGCAGGTAATCACGCGCATTCCATGCTGGCGAAAAACGGTGGCGCATCCATGCCCCATATCACCGGGCATCAAAATGGCAACGCAATTAACGGATTTTGTTTCGGTCATCGGATTGGCCTTTTTGTGGGAAAGGGGAAAGGGGTGATTGCGCCGTCGGTGTCTTACAAAGCCTGACCATCAAGCCATGCTGGTTTGCGCCGGAATGCGGCAAGATTTGCCGCGCCAGTCAAAAACAGGGCCAATGCCATTTGCTGTTTTAACTGGGCGGCGAATTGCCCAAGCTGATCGGGTGATGGTGTTTTATCATCATCAAGAAGCCGTTTTAACATTGGGCCGGCAAGCGATGTCATATCCGCGCCGAGCCAATAGGCGCGCATCGCATCAAGACCGTGCCGAAGCCCGCCGGATGCAATGATCAACTGCTCATGCCGCAACGTTTCGGTGCGCGATTTTGTAACCGCCATAAGGCAATCAAGCGTGGGAATACCCCAATCCAGAAATGGCGCAAAAGGCGTAATATCATCATCACGGCGTGCCGCTTCGATCCGCGCCCAATTGGTGCCACCAAATCCGGCAACATCAACCGCCGCAACGCCTAAGGCAAAAAGATCGCTTGCAATACTGGCCGAAATGCCGCCCCCAACTTCCTTGACGATAACCGGTGCCATATCGGCTTTCACAAGCGCGGAAATGGCATCACGCACGCCGCGCCAATCATGCTCGCCCTCGGGCTGAACCGCCTCTTGAAGCGGGTTTAGATGGATCGCAATGGCATCGGCCTGCAAATCGTCAATGGCGGCTTTGGCCAGATCAATCCCGCCGGATCGTGCCAATTGAATGCCGCCCAAATTACCGATGATCGGAATATCTGGGGCGATGGCACGCAGATCTGATGCGGTTTTGCCAAGTTCCAGCGCGGCGCGTTGTGAGCCAACGGCAAAGGCAATTTTATGGTCTTGTGCCACCGCGGCAAGGGCGCGATTAATCGCCTCGGCACGCATCGTACCGCCGGTCATTGCGCCAATCATCATTGGCGCTGCCAGTGGCTTGCCCAAAAATTCAACTGAAAGATCAATCGCTGAAAGCCCGATTTCAGGCAAAGCACAATGGTCGAAACGCAGCCGGTCAAATCCGTTATTGCCGGATGATTTTGTGGCCGGATCAAGCGCCAGATCAATATGCGCATCTTTGCGCGAGGCGGCGGCTATTTTTTGGCCTGTCAAAATTTGCTGTTTATCCAATGTCATTCGGTTTGGTGCCCTTGTCCTTTTGCAAAAAATCCATCAACAAGAATCATATGCGGCACAGTCAACGCGGCAAGACCTATGAAAACAACTTGCAGCAAAGCCGCGTCAAGATCGCCAGTCTCAAGCCATAGAAAGGCTGCGCCGCCAACAAGCCAGCTTGCCAAGGTAAAGCCTGCCGCTTGCCTGTAAAGCCCCTTTGGCGATGATGAAGAGGCTAGCACATGCCAGATGCGGCGCATATGCCTGCCAGTATGGATGATACAAAAATACAATGCAAAGCTGACCAGCGGCGGCAAGAACGCAAAAACCACGGCAAGCAAAATGAATTCGGCAAATCGGGCGCGAAGTGATGCATCACGAAAGGCCATCAACCCATAAACAACAGCCATCAACCCCATCACCGGAACTATGATATTGCTTGTCAAAATTGCCAGATTTGAGTCGCCATTTGTCAGGGCATCAAATAGCGGGATGACGCTTGTTTGCTGGAAATAGATAATGCCGAAAATCGGCAAACCGCCATGAAGCAAAACCTGCATCATAAAAACTGGCCTCGATTTTGCCAACGCATCGCCCCTGCCAAAATGAACCATCGAAATGATGAGGAAAAGCGTCAAAGTGACCGCGGGAAACATGATCCAGATCGCAATGACAAGACCGGCTGCAGCGCAATAGCTGGTGATGAATTTTGCCGCTTCAGCAAGTGACCGCCCGGCACCAAGATGATTGGCAATCGCACCGTCAAAGGCACCATGCGGAAGGCCGATTAAAACGACAAACAGCAAGGCAATCACGCTTGCCATATCGAGTAAGACCAGCCCTTCAATCATGATTTTCCTGCCTTGTCACTTTGAAAAAGCGCGCAAATAAATGGCCATTTTGGCATGGCAAGAACCAGTTTTGTCCATAGGCGCGCCCCTGCTTCGCCACTAAGGAAAAGGGCAAACTCATCACCTGTAAGCCGGTCTGCCATCGCGGTAAAAATCTGTGGCGCCAGTTCTGGGTGATGGCGGATAACACGCAGAAAAATACCGTCCATGAATAATTCAAACCGGCTATGCGGTGTTTTGACGGTTAAAGGCTGGCCCGGTTTTGCGCTGGCAATGATCTGATCAATTTGTTTTTGGATAAAGCTAAAAGCATAGCCGCTTGACGGCCTGATGGCGCCGCCATTTGCACCAATGCCGGTCAAATTCGGGTCACGCGGCGGCAGGGTTGCCATCGGAATAACGCCTTTTTCGCGGCGGGTTATGCGATAGTCATCAATGCCAATAATCTCTTTTAAGTAACGCCTGATGGCAGAATCATAAAAAGGTTCGGGGGCTAATTCAGGTGAAAATAAGGTTGATTCAACAAGCGCGTTGCGTGCGCTAAAGGGAAGGCAATAAATGAAATGCATGCCGCGGCTCTGGTCGCAGCGAAAATCCATCAAAATTGCTGTTGTGCTGTCAAAAACATCACGATCGGCGGTGATTTCATAGCCGGAAAAATGTTGAAGCATCACCCCATCTTTCATTGATGGCGGGCGGCTGTCCAATATTTGCAACACCTGTTTTGAGGCTGGTTCTGGCTGAAAATTCACCCCTGCCGCAAGCGCCTTTTGGCGGCATTTTTCCAACCATTCATAGCGGTGGATTGCCGAATAGGGATGATCTTGTGACGATCTTTCAATCATGCGGTCGGGGCTGATGATGCGCCATTTAAACCATTGTTTGCGCGCGCCGTCACTGGCTTCACGTAACCACGGCATCGCCCAAAAGCCCCAGATATGATCATCGGCCTTATGCGTTTCGGGGTCGATAATGGTGAAATGATGATCGGTAAATTCAGACGCTCTTGCGGCAAGTGATAAGCTGGCGCAGCCTGCCCCAAGACAATCAACGGCCATTTGTTTAGCCATGTCATTTGATGCCTCATCTGACATGCGGCAAACCTCTTATCGCATCATGCAAATTTGACTCATGCGGTGCGGCTTTTTGAAACCGAAGACGCAATGTGCCAAAAGCGCGTAAGCTGCATCTTATTTTGGTGCTGATGCTGGTGCTTTGGCGGCCGCTATGCCAAGGATAGTTTTGCTGTGCAAGCTGGACGCCAATTTGCCGGTAAACAAGCGCGGCAACGGCAATCGATATATGTGCGCGCAATGGCAAATAGGATAATCCGGCAATTCCGCTTTTGTAATAGGCATCGGCCAAGGTCAGAAGGCGCGAAACGGCGTTGGTGACGGTCACTGCGGCATCGTCATTGGGTGTTTTTGCCAGCACGACAATCTGTTCAGGGGCAAGATCGCCAACCCAGCTTGCCGGAAGATAGCGCCGCCCCATTTCGGCATCTTCCAGAACATCGCGGGCGATATTGGTAAGCTGCATGGCAATGCCAAGGTCAATGGCATGACCCAGCGCCTGCTCATCATCGCAATCAAGGACATTACACATCAAAATCCCGACGGTACCGGCAACATGATACGCATAGGACAGCAATTCGGCATCGGATTTGATGCGAACCGGTTTCTGGTCACTCAGTAACCCGTCGATCAGCGCCACAATAACCTTTGTCGGAAATTTCTGTTTGGTCAAAAAGGGCTGGAAATGGGTTAAAAGCGGGTCGCTGGCAGTACCAGCGGTCAAAAGATCCTTGCGGATATGGCCAAGCCGTTTTGGGCCATGTTGAATATCACCATCAGCCATATCATCAAGAACGCGGCAGAATTGATAAAGCTGTGCTGCCTTCATGCCCATATGCTGGCCTAGAAAGCGCCGCGCCCAGTGAAAGCTTTTCCCATAGACTGCAAGCGCTTTATCGGCTGTCATTGTCTCGCTATGGGCTGTGGTCACCATGATCTACCAAACTTTCGAAATGATTAGATCACAATCATAGCGCAGCAATAGGGGCTGTGGCGATGGTCTGTTTGTCTTCATCTTCGGCAACCAAGCGTTCGACCACCTTTGCCGAACATAAAACGCCTGGAATACCAGCGCCCGGATGGGCACCAGCGGCGGCAAAATAAAGATTGGGAATATGCGGGTCACGATTGTGAAACCGGAACCATGCTGATTGCATGAAAATCGGTGCAATCGAAAAACCCGCCCCATGCATTGACCGGTAATCATTTTTGAAATCTTCGGGTGTCATATAAAACGGATCCGAAATCACATTTTCCAGATCAGGCAAATTGGTTTCGGATAATGCCCTGATGATTCGGTTTTGCAAATCAGGTCCTGTCACGTTCCAGTCAATATCGGCGCGTAGATTTGGAACCGGACATAAGACGTAAAAACTGTCACAGCCTTCAGGGGCAAAGCTTTTATCGGTCGCGGTTGGGCGGTGAAGATAAAGCGAGAAATCATCGGCCAGAATTTTGCGATCAAAAATATCTGCCAGCAATTCCTTGTAACGCGGCCCCATCCAGATTGTGTGATGTGCGATGTCGTCATAGGTTTTGCGTGTGCCGAAAAACAAAACAAACAAGCCCATTGAATATTGGGTCATTGATTCCGGCATCAGGCGTTTCCGGCCAGCATTTTTCGCTGGCAACATCTGGCTATAGACGGTTGGCGGGTCGCCATTGCAAATAACCCTGTCGGCGGCAAAATGCGTGCCGTCGGCGGTTGTGGCACCAATCGCCCTGCCATCTTTTAGATCAATGCTGGCAATATCGGTATTAAGGATAATGTTTACCCCAACGCGGCGTAATAGCGCATCTAGCTCGGCAACAAGCCGGCCAGTGCCGCCCATGGCAAAAAATACCCCCCAGCGCCGTTCAAGATAATGGATCAGAGCATAGATTGATGTCGTGCTAAAAGGGTTGCCCCCAACCAGCAAAGGGTGGATCGAAAAAGCCTGCCGCAATAATGGGTGTTTGATATATTTATTCACAATGCCGGCGACTGAAAAATAGCTTTGTAATTTTAACAGGCTTGGAATCTGCGCCAGCATCGAAGTGAATTTGGAAAAAGGCTTGTCGGCAAGCTTTTCAAAGCCAACCTCAAAAATTGCCTTTGATGCGCCAAGCAATTTGGCATAGCCAGCAACATCATCTGGTGAAAATCGCCTGATTTCATCATTGGTATCTTCAATTGATGGGCGATAATCAAATTTCTCGCCTGTATGGAAATAAAACCGGTACCATGGGTCAAGCGCTCGAAATTCGACATGATCTTCGCGCTTTTCCCCAAATAGCGCAAACAGCTCGTCAAACAGAAATGGCGCGGTGATGACGGTTGGCCCAGCATCATGGCGAAAGCCGCCACGTTCAAACACCTGCGCCCGCCCACCAATGGCCGACAACCGGTCAATCAAGGTAACGTCATAGCCGCGCGCCCGCATACGCAAGGCCGAGGCAATTCCGCCAAAACCAGCACCAATGACCACTACCTTGCCCTTTGTCTCTAACAAAATATGCAGGTCCGGCTAAAAAAGGAAAAACGAAGATCAGGCATTATTTTCAAGTCAAGCCGCGCCATTTTTGCTTGCCATCGCGCAGGCTCGCATGATGAGGCCATGAACTGGCGTCACCACTTCGGAAATTTCGGCTGACAGATCACTGGCATGATGCGTTGCCCGATCCAATGTTGCAAACATACGGTTTGATGCTGCCTGCATTGCGTCAGAGTCAAGAATATGCGCTTGCCATGATGCGAGATCGGCGGTGTCACCGCTGTGATACCAATCGTTGAACCGTGCTTTTTCATCTGTGTCCAGCCCATCAATGAATGACAGGGTCACGGCATTTGGCGCACGGCGAGCAAGGTCGCCAGCAATCAATTTGGCACCGTCACTGCCGTTATAATTCGATATATCATTTGCGATTTGATAGGCCTCGCCAAGGTCGCGGAAATAACGGCTAATGATTGCCTCGGCCTGATAATCGCCAATCATAACGGCAATGCCCTGAATTGGCGCGGTCAATAACGGCGCAGTTTTGTCAGCGGCAATGGTAAGATAGGCGTCCCAGCTGAGATTGCCATTCCATTCAAATTCCATGGCTTCGCCAGCCGTTGTTCGTGACATATGTTTTGCAAGGATGCGAAGCAAACGCGGCGTGTTGGTAATTTCAGCAGCTTCAGCGGCAAGTTCGAATGACAGCGCAATCAGCCAGTCGCCAAGCGTTAGGGCAACGTTTCGGCCAAATTTCGTCCAGATGGCCTGATGGCCACGCCGTTGCTTGTCGCCATCGCAAATATCGTCATGGATCAGCGATGCATTATGCAGAACTTCAACGGCGGCTGCCCAGCGTGTCGCTGCGGGCAGGCTGACATTCAGCACATGAGCGCCGCGCATCGCCATTGTGGCGCGCAGCATCTTGCCAGGGCTGTTAAAGTGATGGGCAGCGGCTTTTGCCAACGGCTGTTCAAGCGTAGGAAGCCTGCTGAGAATTAGATTATGTACGATGTCTTTGTCAGATGGGCGCGGTGTTGTCGCGCTAATGGTTTTTTCGAAAGCAGTGCTTCGTAATGTCCATAATTCATTCATTGACTGCCTCCGGTAAAATCATCGCATTGTCGGAAGAAAAAAGGAGCAGCCAAATCGCTGACTGCTCCTTTGATGTTTATTTTGAAGATTGCTCTGATTCAGTAACCGCAACATTCCAGATGATCACACCAAAGGCGATCTTGTTCCAGACGTCGGCTATGTTGTAGATCACGTTCAACGACTCATCGCTGACGGCACCGTTGAGGTAGCCCATGAAATAGCCGATTGGGTAAATCGCCCAACCAATGGTCACAATCCAACGCATTGTTGAAAAGGCTGACTGCACTGATGGCGGTGCCTGTTCGGCCGCAACCCGGCTGGCTTCACCTGCAAAGATTTCATACAGGATGTACGCCCAACCGACCATACCGATGATGAATCCGGCCCATGCGCCGATGTAACCCACCTCGCCAGCATAACCACCGACCAGCATGACCATTGTACCAATCATCAGACGCCAGAAGATACCGCCAGAGACGGCTGTAATGGCCCGCAAGATCAAGTAGAATTCGATCATCAGCAATGGCACGGTGATTAGCCAATCGATATAACGATAGACCGTTGGTGTTTCGCCTGTCGCGATCCACACATCACGCATGTAAAAATAATGCACAGCCGCGATCAGGGTAACAAGACCTGACACTGTCAGTGATGTCTTCCATTTACCTTGTACGCGGGTTGTTTCGATGAAGAAAAAGGCCGTTGCTGCGACCAGTGCCATCGAGATGAGCCAGAAAGAAATGCCCACATAATCATCGGCTTTTAGCGTTTCAGCTGCATTTGCTGCCGCTGGCAGTAAGCTGAGTGCCGCTGCGATGAGGGATGCTTTCGCGCCCTTTATTGTTATCAAACTCATAAGAGTACCTCCGTTAACATACTACTCATTCTTGTAAAACGGCCATAAAACCTGTGGCAAAATGTCGCTTTCACGACCCGATTACGAAATTTTTCCAAGATGAAAGCAAGATGAAAAACTGGCGTTCAGCGTCAAAATGATATTTATCTATTTTTATCAACTAATTAAGTCATATCAAATTTATTTTGCGATTTTCGCAAAAATAAGATTTTTGGCTTGTCATTGTTGAGTGGCAGGAAAAATTGCCAGCATGGCGCCAGATTGGGAAAAGACGCACTGATTTAGGGCGCAATTTTAAAGCCGATTTCGGTGTGAGCGATAGCTTTGATTCTGGCCAGAATCGAGTGTTTGCCTAATCCTTATGCGCACCGCTATAGGGTGATTTCGGTAAATAGGAAAATTGATCAAGATCTGTAGAATCGGATTTAAAGGTTTCGACAAGAAGCGGGAAACAGGGTGCGTGATCGGATGAATGTTCGGCCGAACAATCGCCACCCGGACAGGCCGATAGGCCGCCAATCAAATCAGTCTCGGCAAAAAATTCAATAAAATCACCCGGGCGAACTGGACTTGCTTTCATGAAATATTGATGCGTGTCTTTGGTAAAGCCGGTACACATAAATACATTCAACACATCATGAACCAATGGTTCGGCAGTGTTATAGTCAAGCTGGCAATGCGCCGCCAAGCCGCGAATCAAATTTGAATGACAGCAATGATGATAGTCGATATTGCCAAGTAATTTGGCGGTATATGGATCGCATCTGGTGCCGATCACATCGTGAACTGACCCGCCATCATCATCCCAGCCATACCAATCAAGCGTATCGTGGCTGATTGTGGCAAGGGGGCGCAGATGCGGGAATTTTGACCACATTCGGTCGCCAGTCGAAAGATGCGTTCCGTGCAGGGCGCGGGTTTTTCCTGAATAGAAATGTTCGGTAAGATCATGCGCCGACCATAGGTTCAAATCGCCAACCTGTGCGCCTTCGATACTGGTAATCCGGAAAAAATGACCTTTTGGAACATCAAAACAGCGGGCATCGCGTGGTGGTACGATCACTTCGCCGGTTTTGACAAGGCGGGTACGGGCGGCGTTTAGAATCTTCATATCAGGATGCGGCAAGTCATCGGTTGGATAGCAAATGACCGGCGTGATTTGTCGCCTTGCCTTGGCGTCTTTTGGCCCATTTGGTGGGGTTTGAGGTTTCATTGATCTTGCCTCCTGAATGGGTTATCGCCATGCAATGGCTGGTAATTATCAATTAGCCGTGCCAGCCACCCCGGCCACCATGATAAAGTAGCGCGTGCAATGATCGCAGGCAATTGCCAGTTTGATTCGTTTTGATTAGAATTTTACTATCAAAACGGATTGGTTGATCCGGCTTTGCCCCTTTCGTGGTTTTAGATGCCATAATTTCAAACACGAAGATTATAACCATGATGATTGCGCTTGCGATGATTTAGGCGTCTTGACTGTGGTGCCAAACCTCATGGTGATGATATCATCTGCCTGCCTTAAGGATTGATTATTGTGAACGAGCTTGTTTCTCTGTTACCGCCAGCGATGTCATTGCTTGATGCGGGGCTGCTTGTTGCGGCAAGCCTTGTGACATCGTTTATCTCGGCTGCCTTTGGCATTGGCGGCGGCTTTACGCTTATTGCTCTGCTGGCGCTATTATTACCGCCTGCGGCGTTGATTCCGGTTCATGGCATTGTTCAGTTGGGGTCAAATGCCGGTCGTGTTGGCATCATGCTAAAGCAAGTTGTATGGCGACCAGTCTTGCCATTTGTGATCGGAACGGTGATCGGTGCTAGTCTTGGTGCCATGGTGGTGGTTCAACTGCCGCCATGGGCGGTGCAGCTGGCGCTGGGCATTTTCATCATTTGGGCGGTGTTCGCCAAACTGCCACCCATCCAGCAGCGCTATATTTTGCTTGGCGGTGTTGTTTCCAGCTTTTTGACGATGTTTTTCGGTGCAACCGGCAATTTTATTGCGGCGATGGTGAAAACCATGAATCTCGATCCGGTGCCGCATGTGGCAACCCATTCCTTGATGATGACCTTTCAGCATCTTGCAAAGGTGCTGATTTTTGGCCTGATCGGCTTTCAGTTCGGGCCTTATATGATATTGATCATTGGCATGTTGATTAGTGGTTTTATCGGCACAATCATTGGCAGCCGATTCCTCACCAAAGCTGGTGGGCGCTATTTTAAACCGGTGCTAAACACCATCCTGTCTCTAGCCGCCGCCAGATTGATCTGGGCTGGGGTTGAAGGATTGCTGGCGCTGTAATCAAAAGCCCGCCTGTAATAAGCCGGTCTTTTAATAGGATCGTGGCAGCTTCAGCACATGTTCGGCGATATAGCTTAGAATCAGATTAGTCGAAATTGGTGCCACCTGATAAAGCCGCGCTTCGCGGAATTTGCGTTCAACATCATATTCTTCGGCAAAACCAAAGCCGCCATAGGTTTGAACACACATTTCGGCGGCTGCCCATGATGCATCGGCGCAAAGCAATTTTGCCAAATTGGCCTCTTCGCCAGGATTTTCGCCAGCTTCATAAAGCCGGATTGATTCCTGAAGCATTAGTTCGGCGGCGCGCATCTGGCTATAGGCGCGTGCGATTGGAAATTGAATGCCTTGATTCTGGCCAATTGGCCGTCCGAATACGCTTCGTTCGCCCGAATAGGTTGATGCCCGCTCGATAAACCATTTGGCATCGCCGATACATTCAGCAGCGATCAAAATTCGTTCGGCATTCATTCCGGATAGAATATAGCGAAACCCTTTGCCTTCTTCGCCGACAAGGCTGCTTGCTGGAATCCGCATATCGTCAAAAAATAGCTGTGTCGATGAATGGTTCATCATTGTGCGAATTGGCGTGATGGTTAGTGATTTGCCGCGGACTTCACGCATATCGACCAGAAACACCGACAATCCGTCGGTTTTTTTGGCGCATTGATCAAGCGGTGTTGTTCGCGCCAGCAACAGCATCAAATCGGAATATTCGGCGCGTGATGTCCAGACCTTTTGTCCATTGACCACATAATCATCGCCATCACGCCGCGCGGTTGTACGAAGCGCGGTTGTGTCGGTGCCGCTGGTTGGTTCGGTTACGCCAAAGGCCTGAAGCCGCAAACTGCCATCAGCAATCGAAGGCAGATATTGCTGTTTTTGTGCGTCCGATCCGTGGCGTAAAACGGTTCCCATTGTATACATCTGCGCATGACAGGCAGCGGCATTACCGCCCGAACGGTGAATTTCTTCCAAAATGGCCGCACCAGCCGAAATGGGCAGGCTAAGACCACCATATTCCTCAGGGATCAATGCCGATAGATAACCAGCCTCGGTCAACGCCGTCACAAACGCCGAAGGATAGGCGCGCTCGGCATCACAGGCCTGCCAATATTTGCCATCAAAATCGGTGCATAATTTAGCAACAGCATCGCGGATTTCGACATGATTATGCGGGTAATGAAACATGAAACCGACTTTCTTGGACAAAATATATGATGTGGTTGCGCCACGGCGCGACCTCAAGCGGGGAGATGTTGTTAAGACTAATTAAAATTACAGAATGATCAATTATGCAATGTGAAAAAAATTCTTTTAAGGATGGTAATGGTGGCAAAACCGACATGGCCAAGGATAACGGCAATGAAAGCGCATAAAAAAGGGCCAGCAAGCTGACCCTTTTTGATTTTATGTTGGATGTTTTATCAACCGCAGGCCGTTACTGCACGGCGGGTCATTTCGCCGATAAGATGCGCCCGATATTCGGCCGAAGCATGAATATCACTCATCAAACCATCAGCCGACACCGTTCCATCGGCAATCGCATCAGCGCTGAAATTCGCATCAAGCGCGGCCTCAAGATTGCTGGCACGGAAAACGCCATCTTCGCCAGCACCCGTAACAGCAACACGAACGCCATCAGCAAATTTTGCCACAAACACCCCAACCATCGCATAGCGCGAGGCCGGATTTGGGAATTTGACATAAGCGGCTTTTTCCGGCTTTGGCAGGCTAACTTCACGGATGATTTCGCCTTCTTCAAGCGTGGTTTCAAACATGCCGTCAAAATAATCTTCGGCAGTGATCGACCGGTTTTGGGTGTGAACCGTGCCACCAAGTGCCAGCAAAGCCGCAGGATAGCAGGCTGCTGGGTCATTATTGGCAAGCGAGCCGCCAATCGTGCCGCAATTGCGAACTTGCCGGTCACCAATATGACCCGCCAGATCAGCAACCGCCGGAATGGCCTTTTGCACAAGCGCAGATTCGGCAACGTCAACATGACGCGTCATCGCGCCAATGCGGATGGCATTGTCGTCATCATCAATGGCCGATAATCCACAAGCCGACAGATCAACCAAACAATCAGGATTGGCAAGTCGCTGTTTTAAGGTTGGGATTAACGTCATGCCACCAGCCAGAAATTTACCATCTTCAGCCGATGCCATGATCGTGGCAGCGTCATCAATGTCTTTGGCTTTAACATATTTTGTTGAATACATGGATCGTCTCCTTATTCGGCTGCTTTGGTTTGCGCAGATTGAATCGCCTGCCAAACCTTTTGCGGTGTTGCTGGCATTGTTATGTCGGTGACCCCAAGAGGCGACAAAGCATCAACAACAGCATTGATAACAGCTGGCGGCGATGCAATGGCTCCGGCTTCGCCACACCCTTTGACGCCAAGGTCGTTATGCGTGCAGGCAGTTACTAAGTTTTCAACCTTCATGCTTGGAAAATGATCGGCTCGCGGCATGCAATAATCCATGTAGGAAGCCGATAATAATTGCCCGTTATCATTGTAAGCTGCTTCTTCATATAACGCCTGGCCAACACCTTGGGCGATGCCGCCATGAACCTGGCCTTCAACAACCATCGGGTTGATCAGATTTCCAAAGTCATCACAACAGACCCAATCGACTAATTCCACCACGCCAGTTGCCGGATCAATTTCCACCTCGGCAATATGCGTTCCCGATGGGTAGGTGAAATTTAACGGGTCATAAAAAGATGTTTCTTCCAAGCCCGGTTCCAAACGGTCATGTGGGAAATTATGCGGTACATAGGCCGATAACGCGATCTCGCCAAATGATTTTTCCCGATCGGTGCCAGTGACAGTAAATTTACCGTCTTTGAACTCGATATCGGCATCAGCGGCTTCGAGCATATGCGCGGCGATGATCTTGCCCTTGGCAATTACCTTGTCCAAGGCTTTTGATATCGCTGTTCCGCCAACGGCAAGTGAACGTGAGCCATATGTGCCCATGCCAAAAGCTGTTCGGTCAGAATCACCATGGACAATTTCGACGGCCTCGATATCGACGCCAAGCTTGTCGCAAACAAGTTGCGCAAAGGTTGTGTCATGGCCCTGACCATGGCTATGGGTGCCTGTCAGCACCGAAATGGTGCCGGTTGGATCAACGCGGACAACAGCACTTTCATAGAGGCCAACCCGGCCACCAAGCGCACCAACCACGGCAGATGGCGCAATGCCACAAGCCTCGATATAGGTGCTAATGCCAATGCCGCGGCATTTCCCATTTTTTGCAGATGCTGCCCGCCGTTTCTCGAAATTTTTATAATCGATCATCGCCATCGCCCGATCTAATAATGGCTCATAGTCACCAACATCATATTGAAGCGCGACGGCTGTTTGATACGGAAATGCATCTTTTGGAATAAAGTTCAAACGCCGGAATTCTGCTGGATCCATGCCGACCTGTTTTGCGGCAACATCCATTGTCCGTTCCAGAAGATAGGTTGCTTCGGGTCTTCCCGCGCCGCGGTAGGCGTCAACATTCACTGTATTGGTGCAGATGCCTTTCACATTTGTGTAGATCGCCGGGATATCATAAACACCCGAAAGCAGCGTTCCGTGAAGATAGGTTGGCGTTACCATGGCAAAGGCAGATAGATAGGCACCAAGATTTGCCAGCGTATCGACTCTTAGGCCGGTAATGCGGTTGTTTTTATCGAGCGCAAGCTTGACCGCGCTTATGTGATCCCGCCCATGTGCGTCGCCAAGAAAGGCTTGGGTTCTGTCGGCGGTCCATTTAACGGCGCGCCCAAGCTTTTTTGAGGCCCATACACAAACAGCTTCTTCAGGATATACATAAATCTTTGATCCGAATCCGCCGCCAACATCTGGTGCCACAACACGAAACTTTGACTCAGGGATATTCAACATGAACGCGCCAATCACAAGGCGGGTCAGCTGGGGGTTTTGCGATGTGGTAAAAAGCGTGTAACGCCCATCGCCAGTGTCATAATCGGCAACCGCAGCGCGTGGCTCCATCGCATTTGGAATCACCCGGTTATTGCGAATGTCGACATTGACAATCGTTGCGGCCTTGTCAAAGGCGTCATTGGTAGCCGCTTCGTCGCCAAGTTCCCAATCAAAATAGGTGTTATTTTCCATACCATCGTGGATTTGCGGGCTATCCATTGCTGATTTCAGATCGGTGATCGCCGGCATTTCCGAGTAGGTCACGTCGATAAGTTCAGCTGCAGACATTGCCTGTTCAAGAGTTTCGGCAAACACCGCTGCAACATGATCACCAACATATCGCACGCGTCCATTTGCAAGGATCGGATGCGGTGGCTCAGACGGCGCTGAGCCATCTTTGTTTGTCGGTGCCCATCCACAAATAGGACCACCAAGACCATCGGCAGCTACATCTTCGCCTGTCAGAATTGCCGCGACACCAGATGCTTTTTCAGCTTTCTGCTTGTCAATGGAAACAATATCCGCAAATGCGACAGGAGAGCGCAGGAAATAAACGTGAAGCTGGCCTGCCCGATTGATATCGTCGGTGTAATTTCCTTTTCCGATTAGAAATCTTTTGTCTTCTTTACGGCGAACAGATGCGCCAATTCCCTGATTTACAGTTCCTTCTGGCATTTTATCCTCCCATTTTTCCAGCAGCGTCCTGTACTGATTTCACGATATTGTGATAACCGGTACAACGGCAGATATTACCTTCAAGTCCTTCACGGATTTGGCGCTCGGACAGGTTCTTGTTTTTTTCGACAAGCTCGATTGCGCTCATCACCATTCCCGGGGTGCAAAAACCGCATTGCAGACCATGATTCTCGTGGAACGCCTGCTGCATTGGATGCAACTCATCACCATTGGCAATCCCTTCGATTGTCGTCACTTCAGCGCCCTCAAGCTGGGCCGCCAGAATGGTACATGATTTCGTTGATTTGCCATTTACATGCACGACACAGGCACCGCATTGGCTGGTATCACAGCCAATATGCGTTCCGGTCAGCCCCATGGTTTCGCGCAGGAATGAAACAAGCAATGTATTGTCTGGGACATCATGGCTTGTGCTGACCCCATTTACTTTCATTGTAATGGTTCGCATTTGTCTCTCCTTCGGCTGATAACTCAAAAAAACAATTATTTGTTGAAAGCTTTTACAATTAGGAAAAGCTTGTCTGGATTCGCTGAATTTGTAAACATGCAATTGGAATTCAGGATTTGTTGAAAAAGGGGTTTGTGAAACCGATGTCGGCATTTGATACCGTAGAGGCTGTTCAACAAGAGCTTGGTTCTGCGGGCTATATCGCTAGTGACGGATTGGCAGTCAGCCTGTTTTTAGCCTTGGCAAAACAACGGGCACTTTTTCTTGAAGGCGAGGCTGGTGTTGGCAAAACCGAGATTGCCAAAATGCTTGCGCGTGTTCTTGATCGTGATTTGATTCGGCTTCAATGTTATGAGGGGCTAGATATTAATCAGGCTGCCTATGAATGGAATTATGCGCGCCAGCTTGTTGACATTCAGGCGCAGCGACAATCTGCCACAAATGAGAAACCGGATGCCGATAACCTGTTTCGTGAGGATTTCCTGATCGAACGCCCGTTGCTTCGTGCCTTGCGCGCCAATCCGCGCGGCGCACCGATCCTGTTGATTGATGAGATTGACCGGGCCGATGAGGCGTTTGAAGCCTATTTGCTCGAACTCTTGTCGGACTGGCAGATCAGCATTCCCGAACTTGGCACAATCGCCGCTGCCACGCCGCCGATTGTGATCATCACCTCAAACCGGACGCGTGAAATCCATGATGCGTTGAAACGGCGTTGTTTTTATCACTGGGTTGATTATCCAAGCCGTGAGGTTGAACGCGAAATTCTTGCGCTCAAAGCGCCCGAGGCAGGCGCTGTTTTGCAGGCGCAGGTGGTTGATTTCGTGCAGACCCTCCGCGGCCAGCAATTATTCAAATCACCGGGGGTTGCCGAAACCATTGATTGGGCACAGGCTTTGGTTGAATTGAACTGTGTTGCGCTTGATCCGCAAACTGTCGATTCCACGATGGGTGTTTTGCTGAAATATCAAGATGACATTAGTCGTATTCAAGGAAGCGAAGCGGCGCGTATCCTATCGGAAGTCCAAGCGGCATTGGTTCAGGGCGAGCTGTCGCGCGCATGATCGAAACCGTTCCAACCCGCATTTCACATCCAACGCCGAAACTTGACCAGAATATCATGTTGTTTGTGCGCTTGCTTCGCGCCATCGGCCTAAAGCTTGGATCGGCGAGCATGCTTGAGGCGATTGATGCGGCAAAAACGGTCGGGGTGGCCGACAA
>Ga0209654_1001602_pt1 | contig 17597 bp, 15 predicted proteins | sample SaaInl1SG_22_DNA_FD_184646 | JGI IMG/M metagenome (GOLD analysis project Ga0209654, IMG submission 184646) | Marine microbial communities from expanding oxygen minimum zones in the Saanich Inlet - ESP_161SG_22_DNA (SPAdes) (version 2) | ecosystem: Environmental > Aquatic > Marine > Intertidal... | reverse complement strand
AAGCTTGCTTGAGTAAGTTTTTTTTTGTTTTGATATAAACCAAACTGGAAAATGTAATCGTGTTGAATGATTCTATTTCTTGGACAGGAGTTAGAATTCGCCCAAGAAATGGGGCTAGTCTAAATACTAGTAAAAAAATTACAAGAAAATAGGATCCAAACTAAAAAACTAATTATAAATTAAAATAAAACACTTTGGGGCTTGTAAATGAACTCAAAATAGTAGAACTCTCTCGTTTTTATGACAAAAAAATCTTCGTGGTCTAGTATGAGAAATTTTTACTAATTTAGCAGTCTTAAGCAAAGAAATGTATCTAAAATATCAACTTGGGAAAACTACAGCATCGGTATTGCTTTTATTAGCATTCATACTTCCGACTGCAATTCAGTTTAGCCACATGATTGAGGGGCACGAAAGCGATACTTGTAATCTCCAGATTTCTCACATACACAAATCAGAAAAAAATTGTGAAACATGTGATTTTCAACTTACATCTATAAGTTATGATATTGCTGAATACCCTGACTTACTGCTCACACAAATTTCTGTAAAACTTAGCACAGACTTTACTCCTTTACAATTTTACTACCCTACATTAACCAATAAACAACTACGAGCGCCCCCTGTAAATTCTTAGCTAACAAACTCATTCGTTTAATGTTAATTAAGAATTTATGCGCACGCATGTATTATATTTTTTGCTGCTATTTAATAGCAATATAACAATGTCACAAAATTGTGACAACTCACTTTCAGGTACAGTAACAGATATTCACGATGGCCAATTGCTCATCGGAGTCACCCTTACTATTGCAAATACTGATCAAACTGTTCAGACTGGTTTGGATGGTACGTTTAGGTTTTTAAACTTGTGTAATGATACATATTACATACAGGTTTCTCATCCCTATTGTCTTACAAAAGGGTTTACTGTTAGAGTTACTGGTAATACCACTAAGTCATTTAAACTAGAACACCATATAGAAGAACTCAATCAAATTACGATTGAAGGGAGTGCTTATAGCGATAAATCCAAAACAATTCTACAAAACACGATTAATAACCAAGCATTAGAACGTTATAGTAGTGGTTCTTTAGGAGATGCTTTAAATAGTTTGAGTGGTGTATCGTCATTGAATACAGGAAACACAGTCGTAAAACCATTAATTAATGGACTTCACAGCAGTCGTGTGGTTATTATTAATAATGGAGTGCGAATGGAGGATCAAGAATGGGGCGCAGAACATGCACCCAACATTGATATTAATTCTATCAGTAACCTAACAGTTCTAAAAGGAGCTGGTGCACTTCAATACAGTGGTGATGCTGTAGGAGGTGTCATTGTTGCTGAAGCCTCCAAAGTACCAGTAAAAGACAGTTTGTATGGAAAAAGTATAATGACGGCAGCCAGCAATGGTCGTGGATCCTCCTTAAGCTCTAAATTGACTAAAAGTTATCAAAACGGTTGGTATGCAACACTGCAAGGATCCTTAAAACGCTTTGGAAACTTTGAAGCACCTGACTATGTCCTTAGTAATACAGGAATGTTTGAAAAAAGTGCTTCTTTACAAGTTGGTTTTAACCGTTTTGACTACGGGATTGAGGGGTATTATTCAGTCTTTAAAAATGAAATCGGTATTTTAAAAGCATCCCATTTGGGTGGCGCTCAAGACCAGATTAGAGCCATTGAAAGCGATATACCACTCACTATAGAGAATTTTACATATAAGATTAATAAACCCAAACAAGATGTATCCCATCAGTTGGCAAGATTAAAAGCCTTCAAAAGATTTGATAAGTTTGGAAAACTAAGCTTCCAATATGATTTTCAGAGAAATAACCGTTTGGAGTTTGACTCTAGGCGTGGGGATGATAGAGAAAAACCCTCCGTAGATTTAGAACTAGACACGCATACTGTTTTACTAGATTTAGAGTCCGATCTTACAGATAAAATTACACTAAAATCTGGTCTATTGGCGCGATATCAAAACAACTTTGCAACAGATACTGGTGTGCGAAGATTAATTCCTGATTACCAAATGTATAACTTAGGAGTGTATTTTGTGGCAGATTACCAATTAGGTAAGCAACTACTCTTGGAAGCTGGGGCACGATATGATTTCACATTCATGGATGTTTTTAAATTTTATAGAACTTCTTTATGGGAATCACGTAATTATGGCCAACTGTTCCCTGAGATTGTGGTTGAGGAATTGGCAACTCAAATTTTAACCAATCCACAACTAAATTTTAATAACGGCTCGGCTACATTGGGAGCGACTTACACCTTTGCTAAAGATTACAATTTATTTTTTAACTACTCGATTGCATCTCGAGCGCCAAACCCCTCTGAACTTTTTAGTGAAGGCTTACACCATTCTGCCTCTCGAATCGAGATTGGTGATTTAAGATTCAATTCAGAAATTGGTCATAAAGTCTCATTAACATTACAACGTGATGATGACAACTTTAGTTATTCTATCACCCCTTACATACATACTATTTCAGACTTTATTATAATGGAACCAGTAGATGTTCGTCAAACAATAGGAGGTAATTTTCAGGTGTGGGAATACCGACAAACAGATGCTCAATTGTTGGGGATGGATGTGGACGTATCCTATGCCTTTACAAATAATGTTCGTATAAACAGTCAGTTTTCCTTAGTCAAAGGCTACGACCAAACCTTAGACACACCTTTGATCGGAATGCCACCTGTAAACATAAGTAACGAAATTGTATATCAAAACCCTGATTTCAATAATATCCGTCTGTCTTTACAAAGTGCTTATCATTTTAAACAAAATAACTTTCCTAATAACAATTTTGAAGTATATATACCACAAACAGAAACATACCAAGAAGTTGATATAAGCTCAACTCCTAACGCATACCACTTACTTAATTTTAATTCGAATATCGATCTTAACATCAATCAAAAATCAAAATTAACGGTAGGATTCAGTATTACAAACCTAATGAATACTTCCTATCGAAACTATCTGAACCGTTTGCGCCATTATGCAGACGATTTGGGCAGAAACTTTATACTTAATCTCAAAATCAATTATTAATTAAAATAAATCAAAAACATGAAAACCTTGAAATTTTTAACCGCAGCATTAGTTGCAAGTTCATTATTTATCGGATGTTCAAAAGACGACAATCCACAACCCGTAAATGAAGAAGAACTGATCACCACAATGACCGTTACGCTTCAACCAGAAGGTGGTGGCACAGACTTGATTTTAGAGTTCCGTGACTTAGATGGGGATGGACCAGAAGAGCCCGAAATCCAAAATGGCATTTTAGATGCAGGTGTTACATACAGTGGTAGTATTGTTTTACTTAACGAAGCTGGAGAAGAAGTTGAAAACATTACGGAAGAAGTTGAAATGGAAAACTTAGAACACCAATTCTTTTATATAATAGGAAGTGGTTTGGATGTCACAACTAGCGGAGAAAATGAGGATGACGAAGGCAATATATTGGGAACGACGTTTACACTAACAGCAGGTACTGTGAGTTCAGGAGAGTTGACATTTACATTAGTTCATGAACCTACTAAGCCAAATAATGGACTGGAAAGTGCTGGTGGAGAAACAGATATTTCTGTCACATTTGACGTATCTGTAGAGTAGATTTGAATTAGTCATTATTCTTTTCATTTTGAAAAACCTATTTAGCTTGCTTGTATAGGTTTTTTTTTGTTTATTGTTGAAACGATTTAGTGACTCATAAAAGCAGGCATTAAAAATATTAAAACATATACCAATGAAAATCATATCAATTGTACTAGGAGTCCTACTCCTCATTTTTGTCGGGGTTCAATTGTTTGCTTTAAAAAGTCAAAAGAATATAGAAACCTACCCATATAAAGTCACTAAAACATTTGACAGCTTTGAAATACGAGATTATGAATCCACTCTATTTACTTCTGTCAAACTCTCCACAAAAAATTATAAAGAATCCTCACGTAAAGGGTTTTCTATTTTAGCAGGTTATATTTTTGGAGATAACGATAGAAACGAAAAAATTGCGATGACCTCCCCTGTTGCCATGACGTTAGATGACCCAATAACCATGTTATTTATGGTTCCAAAGAAATTTAAAAAAGAAAAACTCCCTCTACCCAATCAACCACAAATTGTATTTAAGAAAGAACCCGCAAAAACAGTCGCAGCCATTTCCTTTAATGGTTGGGCAGATGATGATAAAATTGAACAGTACAAAAAGAACCTAAAATTTGCTTTAGAGAAAGAAGGCATACCCTATACAAACCGCTTTTACTTTTTGGGATATAATGCACCTTACGAAGTGTTTAATCGTAAAAATGAAGTGATTGTAGAATTGTTAAAAAACTAGTTATCTAAAATCTAATATTAAAACTCAACATCGGGAATAGCTTCTATACAGATCGATATAGAGTTGGCTTATTATTTGTTTTACTTTTCTAAAAAATGGAGAGCTGTCTATCTGCTCAATTTCTTCCGAAATTTCATGAAGATTTTGGGTCAAAACCCCACAACATGGATTTTAGGAATTAAGTATTATATTAAATAAAGAATTACTTCTTAATTATTTTCTTAACAACTGATTCGGAGTTGGTTTGTATTTGTAGGAGGTAAAGTCCATTTTCAAAATTACTCATATCCAATTCGAATTGTTGACTATCTAGATTGTAAGTATTATATAATTTACCATTAACACTCCACAGTTGGATTGTCTTAATTTTCCCGTTGGCGCTATTTATTTTTAATTGATCCGAAACTGGATTTGGAGAGAGACTGACAAGAGTTCCAAATTGAGGGGTGTTTACAGATAAATTCTCCGCTGTATCATCTTGAGCAATCCAACTGCTTGCCAAACTGTTATCTAAATTTAAGCTCACGAGTTCTAGAAACGCACCATTTCCATCTGCATCTTCTGGCCATGGCAACGAATCTTTGTAGGTCACTTCGTCAATAATATTTCCATAGGCATCTCTGAGGACTAAATCTTCACTATCATTAGATAGGTTTCTAGAAAACTCCCCAAAAGATTCAAAGCCGTAGCGTGAGAAAAAAGACTCGCTTTTATTTGATAAAAAGATAGCGCCTCCACCAGAAACAGTAGCACCCGCTTCAAACTGATACGCAAGCCCTAAGCCGCCAAAATAAATACCCGTCAAATCCACTGTTGAGGATCCGTTGTTTCTAATTTCAATAAACTCAAAATCATCTGAGTTTAATGCTACATCAACCAAGGGATGGTAATTGATTTTAGAAATAACCAACGGCGGTGTTAAAACATTAGCACACAAACTTGTATCTGTAAGTTCGTTTGATAACCACGTGATTCGCTCGGTAATAAAGTTTTTTATATTAATGATCTGCTGGTCAAATTCTCCTGTAGTTCCTGTGATTGTTTCTTGACGTTCAACCGCTTCTGTAATCAGGGTGGTGGTCTCATCAATAAGGCTAAAAATTTCGAGTGAATTTAATGGCATCCCAGCTGCTGTAAGTGCTTGCCAACGCTTGGCTAGGTAGCACTTAAAAATCGCATCATCAAAGAGGTCTCTCCAAAATTTTGGACCATCATTTCCACCGTAATTAAATTGCCAAACATCGGTTTGACTTCTGTCATATCCCCAGAAAAACAAATCATTACCAAATGTTAAATTAAAATCCCAAATAGGACCTGCTCTTAATTTTCCATTCCGATCTTTATGAAAAAATGTGCTAAACTCATACGCATCAGCATTGGAAGCCAGCTCATTGAGTAGAATAAAATCTACAAAAGAAGGAAGGTCTATCACCGATGGATATCCATTTATTATGGAGCTATCACTTGGAACTGTTACCTTATCTTGAAGTGATTCAAACTCCCCTTTGATATACTGGTGTTGTTCTGGCTGTACTTCGGAGGGTTTTGGATGTTCGTGAACAAAATTACTTTGATAGTTTAAATAATTATCCATAGACCAAGCGGCTACATCTGAGCCTTCAATCTTATCTGTTTTGGTAATATACCCGCCTGTAAGTTTAGGAAGGGTTAAGTGGGTGTCTTTAATTTTATTAATATTAATTCGACTGTCATCAGCTTTAAGTTTTTCTTGCAACATATAAATTCCTTGAAATTCTCCATTTAAAACCACTTCACAAAAACGGCCTCTAGACGCATAATTGCCTGTTAAGTTTGAAAGTTTATAGCTGATAAAATCTCTTATATAGGAAGGGTCATAAGCAAGTCCATTTAAAATCCAGTCATTTTCTTTTGGCATATCAAGAAGCGATACATTTACTTTTTCTCCGAGTTCATTATATGGTGTAAAGGCAAATTGTTTTTTATCCAATAGAGCCGACGAAGAGCCACGAACTTCAATTTTAATAGCACCATCATAGTCAAGAGTTGAAGGATCACTAACATCCGTCAAAAAATTACGTGCACCTTCATCTCTATAAATAATCTTCATAATGGCGTCAATCTTAGGCTCATCGGGAATCTCTTGCCCCTGATCAGTGTCAATCACAACAATCGGTAAATTAGAAGACACAAAACTTACAGTTGTTGGTAGGTATGGTTCAACGAACCACCATGGAGGAGTGTTATAATCATAACTTGTATTAGTAATACCTAAAGATAATACAGGGAGTGCACTCAAATCAGTGGACTCTATCGATTGGTTATGCACTTGTACAGCAATGACATTTAACCCTGAAGTAAGAAGGGATTGATCTACTTGAAAACGTTCAGGTCCATACCCTTGGTACAATAAAGCTTCGTGATACCCCTCACTTGGCTGATCAAATGCAGGCACATCTCCTGACATAAGATTTCTTGCAATCTCCTGTCCATTCAAATACGCCACAAAACCATCATCATAATCAATATCTAACACCATATAACCCACCGCCGAAACATCTGTAATATAAAATGTTTTTCGAATATAAACAGACATTGCAGTAGGAATAACCGTAGCATCATCATCATCTCCAAAACCAAAACCAGATGGCCCTGTACTCCAACTTGAAACGTTAAATCCTGGTTGATTCCAATTGGCATTGGGTTGTGATGTTGGTATGAGGTAATTCCAGTTGTCTCCAGGAAGTACTACACTCTCCCAATGGTCTATCTGTGAAAAAGCAAACAAAGGAAAAAATACGTACAATACGATCGAATAACGCATAAAAAGTTAATTTATTAATTTAATTATTGTAAAAATAGATAAAATATTTGTTACCAAAACAACTCTTCCTAATTAAGTGTTTTCAAAGAAACTGAAGTTGCTTTTGTCGTTCATTTTTAAATTTTCGCTACATTTATACCAAATATTAAACTGATGACTTCAAATTCTATATCTAGAGAAATTTTAAAGACAATTGCTATCATCATCGGAATTGGTTTACTTCTATTGTTTTTGTACAAAATTCAATCGGTATTGGTTTATATCGCCATTGCTTCTGTCCTTGCACTGGTTGGAAGGCCTGTAAAATTAGTTTTGAAACAGAAATTTAAATTTCCAAATACCTTGGCTGTAGTGGCTACCATGGTGCTTTTTCTTTTAATATTCATGGGGCTCGTCAGTCTTTTTGTTCCATTGCTTGTAAAACAAGGGGAAAATCTATCCTTATTAAATTTGGAACAACTAGAAGAAACGGTTCAAGATTTATTAAATCAAAGTAATGACTTCCTTTTATCAAACGGGATAAACATCATTGAAGAGATCAAACACTACGACTTATTAAATAGTATTAACGTCATACCTAATTTTTTAAATACAATTGTGGGAGCCATAGGAACATTGAGTATCGGCTTATTTTCAGTAGCATTTATCTCCTTTTTCTTGATGAGAGATACTCAAATCATGGAAAATTCGATCTATATACTCACTGATAATAAAACCGAAACCAAATTGAGAAAATCCTTAGGAACCATTAAACATTTGTTATCGCGATATTTTATTGGACTGGTACTTCAAATCACCATCCTTTTTATTATCTATTCCATTATATTAATGGTTTTTGGAATCGAAAACAGTATTGTGATTGCCTTTTTATGCGCACTTTTAAATCTAATTCCATACATCGGCCCTATGATCGGCTGTTTTTTAATGCTCTTTTTAACAATGAGCAGCAATCTTGGCTTGGACTTTCAATCTGAAATTTTACCAAAATCTATTTATGTATTAATTGGCTATATCTTTGCCCAGCTCATCGATAATTTTGTTAGCCAACCCGTCATTTTTTCAAAAAGTGTGAAGTCGCATCCTCTTGAAATATTTTTGACCATCATTATTGGAGGCATTCTATTTGGTGTGAGTGGAATGATTTTGGCGGTACCGACTTACACCGCTCTTAAAGTAATTTTAAAAGCCTTTTTAGCTGATAACAAAATTGTCAAGTCGCTTACTAAGGAGTTGTGATCTTTCAAAAATAAGCCTCTCCTACAAAGGAAATTTAGCACAAATCGCTTCCAATGCCAAATTATGAATACTCCCTAAATGTGTATGCGGGATGCTTGTATCTGATTTATAAGTTCCATCCTGCACCTGTGCTCCAATAGTCTGATAAGCCTCCCTAAACGAGGCACCTTGCATTACTAAAGAGTTGATACTGTCCACTGTAAACAAATATAGGTATTTTGGATCCTTTAAATTAATTGTTTTGACTTGGATTTGCTGAATGGCATAATTGAAAATCTCCAAAATTGATTCCAATTCTTCAAACCCTTGAATCATGTGTTCTTTTAATAACTGAAAATCGCGATGGTATCCACTAGGCAAATTATTAGTAATCAAAAGCATCTCCGTTTCTAAACTTTGAAGCTTATTACATTTTCCGCGGATCAATTCAAACACATCTGGATTCTTCTTATGAGGCATGATACTACTCCCCGTTGTCAATGCCTCTGGAAACCCAATAAAATCAAAATTTTGACTCATATACAAACAAATGTCCATTGCCATTTTTCCAAGTGTATTGGCTAAATTCCCTAAACCAGATGCAATAATACGTTCATTTTTTCCACGACTCATTTGTGCAGCCACTACATTGTATTTCAAACAACCAAACCCAAGAGCTTTGGTCGTAAAGTCTCTATCAATTGGAAATGAACTTCCATAGCCTGCTGCCGATCCTAGAGGGTTTTGATCCACTACTTTTTGAGCCGCTTTTAAAACATACACATCGTCAATAAGCGATTCCGCATAAGCAGAAAACCACAAACCAAAAGAAGAAGGCATTGCTACTTGCAAGTGCGTGTACCCGGGTAGTAAGGCCGATTTGTGTGTATCTGCCAAGGCTATCAAAGTTTCAAAAAAGGTTTTAGTTTTATGTTGTATCGCACCTAAATTATCTTTATAATATAACTGTAAAGCCACTAAAACCTGATCATTTCTGGAACGTGCCGTATGAATTTTTTTTCCTGTATCGCCTAAGGCTTTGGTGAGTTCATACTCCAGTTTGGAGTGTATATCTTCAAACTGAGCATCTATTTCAAAAAAACCTTCACTAAGCTGAGACAAAAGGGTATCAAAGACGGCTTCTATGGCGTTGAATTCCTCAGAAGTGAGAAGCTCAATTTTAACCAACATTTGGGCATGTGCTAAGGAAGCTTGAATATCATACCTCGCAATTTTAAGATCAATCTCTCTATCGTTTCCAACAGTAAATTTTTCGATTATTTTATCAATTGAAATCCCTTTATCCCAAAGTTTCATAATTAGAGTATTTTAGTTAATAGTTGAATATATAATGTGATGCCTTCTTCAATTTCTTTGATATAAATGAATTCATCGGCAGTGTGAGAACGCGTGCTATCACCAGGACCTAGTTTTAATGACGGACAACTCAACACCGATTGATCTGAAAGTGTTGGCGATCCATAGGTTTCACGTCCCAATGCAATCCCCGCCTGAACCAACGGGTGATCCAAAGGAATTGAGGATGAGTTTAATTTTAAACTTCTAGGGGTTATTGAAAAGCAAGGAGCTTGTTTTTGAAGAATTTCAACAATTTCTTTATTGCTATATTGGTCATTAACACGCACATCCACAACGAGTTCAACGGCTGCCGGAATGGCATTGTGTTGCTTTCCTGCATTGATTTGCGTAACGGTCATTTTCACAGGGCCTAAAGAATCCGAGTCTTTTTCGAAACGAAAATCTTTGAACCATTGCAAGACCTCTATCACATTATAAATAGCATTGTCAGCATTGGGGTGCGCAGCATGACCAGGTGTTCCTTTGACCAACGCATCAAAAACCACTAAGCCCTTTTCAGATATTGCCAACTGCATTAGAGTCGGCTCTCCTATTATGGCGACATCTATTTTTGGAATGATAGACAACATACTATTCAAACCCGCCTCTCCACTACTCTCTTCTTCTGCAGAAGCAACAATAACCAAGTTATAATTTAGATTTTTATGAGCATAAAAATACGTGAATGTCGCCATCAACGAAACTAAACAACCACCAGCGTCATTACTTCCCAATCCAAACAACTTCCCGTCTTCAATCTGTGCTTTGAAAGGATCTTTTGTATATCCATTATTTGGTTTCACGGTATCGTGATGCGAGTTTAAAAGCAGTGTTGGTTTGGACGGATCAAAATCGGCATTGGTAGCCCAAATATTATTTTGAGAGCGTTGAAATGGAATCTTATAATTAGTGAACCAAGCTTCGATACGTGCAGCAGTCAGCTGTTCTTCAGATGAAAACGAAGGAATTTCAATTAAATCTTTTAACAATTCAATAGCAGATGTTGTTAAATTTTCTAAGGTCATTGGATGGTGAGTGTTGTGAAAATTGCTTCAGAATTAAGCAACATTTCTGGTGTGCCGATGCATACTTTAGATACTTTATGGTTTAAAGCATAAAAACAGTTATTTAATTTTGGGAGCATCCCCGAGAAAATTAATTGAGCATCTAATAATTCTTTATAGGACGATTGTGTAATAGTTTGAATAACAGAATCCTCGTCATTAATATCTTTTAAAACCCCCTTTTTTTCAAAACAATAGTACAACTCCACTTTATATTCTGAAGAAAAAGCGATGGCAAGTTCAGAAGCAATGGTATCTGCATTGGTATTTAAAAGTTGTCCATTTGCATCGTGGGTAATTGCACAAAATACAGGAGAAAGCCCTTGTTCTAATAGCAATTCCAAAGTGGAGGTTTCTACGTTTTTAACATCCCCTACAAAGCCATAATCTATAGTTGAAATTGGGCGTTTTTCAGATATTATTGAATTACCATCCGCACCTGTAAATCCAAGTGCATTACAGTTCAAAGCTTGTAATTGAGCAACAATTGTTTTGTTAATTTTACCCGCATAGACCATCGTAATCAATTCTAAAGTCGCAGCATCTGTGATACGTCTGCCCTCAATCATTTGTACCTCCAACCCCGTTTGATTCGCTAAGGCTGTTGCCGATTTTCCGCCGCCATGCACTAAGATTTTAGGCCCTTTAATCAATGAAAATACCGTTAGAAATGAAGTAAGTTCTTGGAAATCATCAATCACATTACCTCCTATTTTGACGATTTTAAGTGTTTTTAGCTTATTCATTTTCAAGAATTTTTTTCAAGACTACTTGCGCTGCATAAGTCCTATTATTTGATTGTGCAATCACAATGGATTGCTTACTATCCAAAACCGCATCTTCCACTACTACATTTCGTCTCACTGGGAGGCAGTGCATAAATTTAGCCGTTTTCAATTTTTTTTGGGTCATCATCCAACTGGAGTCTTCAGAAGATATTTTGCCGTAGTCTTTGTAATTACTCCAGTTTTTAACATACACAAAATCCGCATCTTTGAGTGCTGCTTCTTGGTCATAAATAACAGGTGTATCTTTTACAATATCTGGATTTAGCTCATAGCCTTCAGGATGAGTGATTGTAAAATCAACGTCGATTGTTTGCATAATTTCTATGAATGAATTGGCAACGGCATGAGGCAATGCTTTGGGGTGTGGTGCCCATGAAAGCACAACTTTGGGTTTTGATTTAGTTTTTAATTCTTCTATAGTAATCGCGTCGGCTAATGCCTGAAGTGGATGCCCTGTCGCACTTTCCATATTGACAATCGGAACGGTTGCATAGTTAACAAAACTTGTAATAATCCACTCCGATAAATCTTTCTCTTTATCTTTCAAAGACGGAAAGGCACGAACCGCTAAAATATCTGCGTATTGCGAAATCACTTGTGCAGCTTCTTTGACATGTTCTGATTTATCAAGATTCATTATAACACCAGAATCAAATTCTAATTGCCATGCGTCGGTTACGTTCAACACAATCACATCCATCCCTAATTGTTTAGCAGCTTTTTCAGTGCTTAATCGTGTCCGAAGGCTTGCATTAAAAAACAACATTACTAAGGTTTTGTGTGTTCCTAAGTTTCGGTACTTATTGGGGGCAGATTTTAAAGAAATAGCTTCTTGAACTGCCAATTCAACTGATGGAAGGTCTTTAATATTTATATAATTATTCATAGGTGTAGATGTCTTATTTAGTGATTTAAAATTTATCTTCTAAAGCTTTAAAAAATAAATCAATGTGTTCCTTTTGTATTGTTAAGGGAGGTAAAATGCGAATCAAGTTTGGGTTTTTAGAACTTCCCGTAAATAAAAAACAATCAAAAAGTAATTTTTTACGAAGGGTTGCAACTGGAAAGTCAAACTCTAATCCGAGCATTAAGCCACGCCCTTTGAGTTTTTTTAATTTGGAGATTGATTTGGCTTTTTCAATAAAATACGCTGACATCATTTTTGCATTTTGCATTAAATTTTCAGATTCCAAAACCTCCAAAACTGCAAGGGTTGCAGTACATGCTAAATGATTCCCACCAAAGGTAGTCCCCAACAATCCATAAGATGCTTTGATAGAAGGATGAATTAAAATTCCTCCTACAGGAAATCCGTTCCCCATCCCCTTTGCCATTGAAATAATATGTGGTGTGATTCCATGTTTTTGAAATGCGAAAAAATCACCTGTGCGTCCAAACCCCGATTGTACCTCATCGGCAATTAAGACCGTATTGTGTCTCTGACAGAGTAATTCCAGTCCTTTATAAAACTCTGTTGTACTTTCATCGAGTCCACCAACCCCTTGAACACACTCGATAATAATGGCACATACAGGCTCAGATTTTAAAGTGATTTCTACTAAATCTAAGTCGCCGAGTGGTAAAAAACGAACTTGTTGTTGAGCGTTCAAAGGCGCTACAATCTTGGGGTTATCTGTCGCTGCTACACAGGCTGAAGTACGTCCATGAAAAGAATTTTCAAATGCAATCACAGTCGATTTATTGGTATGAAACGATGCCAGCTTCAAAGCATTTTCATTGGCTTCTGCTCCTGAGCTACACATAAACAAGTTATAATTCTTGCAGCCAGAAAGTGCTTCGAGTCGGTCTGCTAACTTGGTTTGAAGTGGGTTCAGTACAGCATTGCTATAAAATCCTATTTGTTGAAGTTGATTCGTCAACGCATTCACATAAACAGGATGGGAATGCCCAATTGAAATCACTGCATGCCCTCCGTAAAGATCCAAATACTGAGTCCCATTATCGTCATAAACAAAAACATCTTTTGCTTTTACAGGAGTTACATTATAGAGTGGATATACATCGAATAAACTCATAATTACTGGGCTTTAATACTGTTAATTTTATCAAATGAGGCAACCATTCCTTGAATAAGCGAGGAGCTCAACCCTTTGTGTTCCATTTCGTTTAGTCCTTCTATGGTACATCCATTTGGCGTGGTAACTCTATCTATTTCTTGCTCCGGGTGATTTCCTGAAGTGATCAACAAATTGGCGGCACCTTCACAAGTAAACATGGCGAGTTTTTGAGCCTCTTCAGCATCAAATCCAAGTTGGATAGCGGCTTGAGTTGTGGCACGAATCAAACGCATCCAAAAGGCAATTCCACTAGCACAAACGACGGTAGCGGCTTGCATTTGTTGTTCAGGAATTGAGATGGTCGTCCCCAAACGGTTAAAAATGGCTTCTGCAATTGCTAAACGTTGTTTCCCTTTTTCATTGCTACAGATGCAGGTCATGGATTTTCCAACAGCAATAGCTGTATTTGGCATTGCACGAATGATTAATTGATCCGATCCCACAAGACCTTCGATTCTTGAAATAGAAAACCCTGTAATGGTAGAAATCAACACATGCTTCTCTGTTAAAAAGGATTGTACTTCCGTTAGAATTTTTTCTAAATGAGCTGGTTGAACAGCGAAAATAATAATATCCGATTGCTGAATTGCTTCTTTGTTGTCAGCCGTTAGAAATACATTTTTATAGCCTTCGAAATTTACTAAACCACTGAGGTTTCGTTTGGTGAGGTATAAGGTGGTAATCGCATTGTTTGTTATGAGCCCTTTGGCAATAGAGCTTCCTAAATTTCCTGTGCCAATGATTGCTATTTTCATACTGTTTTTATTTAAAAATAATTCGCTTTAAGTTCTAATCCCAAATGGGCTTGAAAACCAAACATTAAATTCATATTGTGAACCGCTTGTCCTGATGCTCCTTTGAGTAAATTGTCGATCACACTTGTAATCAGTAATTTTCCGTCATGCACTTCTAAATGCAATAAACATTTATTGGTGTTGACTACTTGTTTTAGATGCAAGGGATCTTCAGAAACAGTCGTAAATTCAGCATGTTTATAATAGCTTTTAAAAAGTGTTTTTGCGGCTTCTAAAGTGCCATCATAGTTGGTATAGAGCGTAGCAAAAATCCCTCTCGAAAAATTTCCTCTGTTGGGAATAAAATGAATTTTACTCTGCAAACCTTCTTGAAGTGAATCTACCGATTGATGGATTTCACCCAAATGCTGGTGGTTAAAAGCTTTGTAATGAGAAAAATTATCCACTCGCCATGTAAAATGAGTGGTTGCTGACAAGGCAGTCCCCGCACCTGTGGCTCCTGTAACAGCATTGACATGAATTGCATCTTTTACCAATCCATTGGCTGCTAAAGGTAAAATTGCCAACTGAATGGCCGTTGCAAAACACCCTGGATTTGCGATGTACTGAGCCGATTGAATGGCTGTTTTATTCAATTCTGGCAAGCCATAGACAAAGTGCTTATTTTGGAATATCGCATCTGGTGTGAGCCTAAAATCGTTTGACAAATCAATGATTTTAGTGTTTTTAGAAAAGGTGTTGTTTTCTAAAAATAATTTAGAATTTCCATGCCCTAAACAAAGAAATACAACATCCACATTTGTATTGATAGTATCCGTAAAACGTTGCTCTATCGAGCCTACTAAATCCTGATGAATAGCACTTAGTTTTTTACCTGCACTTGAGGTGCTATACACAAAATTAATTTCTGTTTTGGAATGAACGAGTAACAACCGAATCAATTCTCCAGCGGTGTATCCTGCCCCTCCTATAATTCCTGCTTGTATCATACTTCCGAATTTATTTGTTGATGAATCTTGTTTTGATTGCCGTTAATTTTAATAAACCCTTTGGCTTCTTCTGCAGTCCAACCGTTGTTCACTTCGCCATAACTTCCAAACTTTGCATTCATCAAATCATGTTTCGATTGAATCCCATTGATTGAAAAATGATAGGGTTTTAAAACCACTTCTACCGATCCCGATACATGTTGTTGACTGCTATTTAAAAACGCTTCCATATCGCGCATTACAGGATCTAAATACTGACCTTCATGCAAATGCATGCCATAAAAATTAGATAAATAATCTTTATGTTGAAGTTGCCATTTGGTTAAAGTGTGTTTTTCGAGCAAATGATGTGCTTTGACTGTAATGAGTGCGGCAGCCGCTTCAAAACCAACACGACCTTTAATTCCAACAATGGTATCGCCCACATGAATATCTCTACCAATAGCAAATTTAGAGGCGCGGTCATCAAGAGCTTGGATATTGATTTCAGGAGAATTTTCAATACCATCTATGCCGGTTAACTCTCCTTTTGTGAAACTAAGGGTAACGGTTTCAGGAGTTTCTGATTCTAACTGAGACGGATATGCCGATTCTGGCAGTGCCAAATGAGAGGTGAGTGTTTCATCCCCTCCAACACTCGTACCCCAAAGTCCTTTGTTGATAGAATATTTGGCTTTTTCCCAATCCAAATCAATTCCATTTGATTTCAGATAAGTGATTTCGTCTTGTCTTGTAAGTTTTTGATCTCTTATAGGCGTGATGATTTCTATTTCTGGTGCAAGGGTTTGGAAAATCATATCAAAACGTACTTGATCATTTCCTGCACCTGTACTCCCATGAGCAATATAGTGTGCACCTATAGATTTTGCATACTCAATAATTTCGATGGCTTGCACAATACGTTCTGCACTGACTGATAAAGGGTAGGTATTATTTTTTAAGACATTTCCAAAAATAAGAAACTTGATTACTTTTTGATAAAAAGTGGTCACAGCTTCAATATTTTTATAGGTTGAAACCCCCATTTTATAGGCATTTTGCTCAATGGATTGAACGTCACTTTTAGAAAACCCTCCTGTATTGACGCTGACGGCATGCACTTCATAACCTGCTTTTGACAAAGAAACGGCGCAATAAGAGGTATCTAAACCTCCACTGTATGCAATAACTAGTTTTTTTGAATCATTCATTTTTTATGTTTTTTAAGAAACAAGCTTTGCTTGATACTTTTTAATCTTAGAAAGTTTTTTTCTTTAATTTTTACTGGGGAGGTTTCTGGTTTAGAACTCGGATCATATAACATCCCCGTACACAAACACATGCTTTGAGTTGTGCGTTGGAGCACATCGTAATTTTTGCATGTTTGACAGCCCTTCCAAAAAGAAGATTCGTCAGTAAGTTCGGAAAAAGTAACGGGCTTATACCCCAAAGCAGTGTTGAGCTTCATCACGGCAAGACCTGTAGTGATGCTAAATATTTTTGCATTTGGATATTTAGTTCTTGAATGTTCAAAAACAACTTGTTTAATTTTTTTGGCTAAACCTTGATTTCTAAAATCAGGATGTACTATGAGACCCGAGTTGGCTACAAATTTATCGTGGCTCCAAGTTTCTATATAGCAAAACCCAGCAAAATTATCTCCTTCTAAGGCTATAACAGCATTACTCGTTTCCATTTTAAAAATAATATACTCTACCGAGCGTTTTGCAATTCCTGTACCTCTTACTTGTGCAGCATCTTCGATGGCATTACAAATAGTTTGTGCGTAAATTGAATGTGATTTATCTGCAATAATGATGTCCATTATTTAGGATTTAAGTTGAATAAAATGATGAAATTGAAAGATGAACCGGACACACCTAAGTTCAGAAACTGATAGCACACCCTAAGGGCGACGACGAGTGATACGAGGACGAACAAAACCGGGGCTATAAAGAACAGCCGTTGGGGTCATGAGGGTTTTGAAATTATATAAGTCCATTATAAATGCTATCAACGATAAAAAATCGTCTTATAAATATAGATCAAATATATAAATTAATTAAAGTGAGGCACGACAGGGTACAGAAATAGTTTTACTTTTTCATATATTCTAAAAATTCACCTATGTTGACTGAAAATAATTAAAAATAAAACCTAAAAAATGAAAAAATCGCAGATTAATTTTTACAAACTAACGTC
>Ga0209654_1001600_pt1 | contig 17611 bp, 10 predicted proteins | sample SaaInl1SG_22_DNA_FD_184646 | JGI IMG/M metagenome (GOLD analysis project Ga0209654, IMG submission 184646) | Marine microbial communities from expanding oxygen minimum zones in the Saanich Inlet - ESP_161SG_22_DNA (SPAdes) (version 2) | ecosystem: Environmental > Aquatic > Marine > Intertidal... | reverse complement strand
GAGTGCGCAATACAGAAAAATTGAATTTGCATCAACAGAGCTGATTAATTTAATTGATGTGCGTTTTCGTAAAACAATCGATCGAGATACACCATTCGAGCATGCACTAGAACATTTGTACTGGCAAGCTGCTGGTAAAGATTATAAAACAGGAAAAAAATCCATTTTACTTACAAATTTTGAAAACCGTTACAAAGAAGAGTTTATCACTTTTATGAAAGTGTATAACACCAAGAACCTTTGGTCGCGATACAAAGAATTGTCAGAAGAGGATCAAAAAAATAAAGACCTTGTTGCTGCGATGCGTCACTATGATTACACGGTGAATATCACTTGGGTTATTGCTCATTTTAATGCTGCAAAACACTATATATTAGCAACTTCTGGAGATGGCGAAGCAACGGGGGGAAGTAATTGGCAAAAATATATGCACCCAAAGTATCAAAAAAGAATATTTTTTCCAGAACTTTGGACTTCGGAAGAAATTGAAAATTGGGGACAAAATTTAGATTAGTGTACACACCAAAGAATTACCATTTTAGCATCTTAAAAAAAATAATTATTATCGTTGGCTTTGGGGTTTTGACTCTACAATGTACAACAGAGGAAAAAGAAATTTCTAATGATCAAGAACTGAAAGAGGACATAAAATTTGGGTATAATCTGAATAACTTTTATGTTATTCAAGATACAATCCAGCGTGGCGAGAGTTTTGGTGAAATTCTCTCTCGATATAATGTAGACTTTTCTGATATTTATAAAATTGCAAATCAGTCCAAAGATACTTTTGACATACGACAATTGCGTGCGGGTAAACCCTACATGCTTTTGTGTTCTAAAGACGAATCAAGAACACCGCAGAGTTTTATTTATCAACCTAACAAAATTGAGTACGTTGTTCTTGAATTTTGCGATTCTATAGTTGCCTACAAACAACGAAAACCTGTAAATATTGTTGAAAAAGAAGCTTTTGGAGTGATAGAAAACACACTTTCAGAAACGATGGAAGAACAAGGCCTTCCTGTTCAACTGATTTATGATATGTCTGATGATATTTATGCTTGGACTATTGACTTTTTTAGATTACAAAAAGGTGATAATTTCAAAGTCATATATAAGCAGCGTTTTGTTGAAGACAGTATTTATGCTGGCATAGAAAGTATAGATGCTGCATATTTTGAGCATAAAGGTGAGCCTATTTATGCCTTTAACTATATCACCCCAGATTCAAAAAACAGTACAGACTATTATGATGATTCAGGGAAAAGTTTACAAAAAGCGTTTTTAAAAAGCCCAGTAAAATTTAGTAGAATATCGTCGCGATATAATAAAAATCGAAGGATTGCCTATTATGGAAACAAAGTACGCCCCCATAAAGGCACCGATTTTGCAGCACCTGTTGGTACGCCAATTTTGGCAACAGCAAACGGCACTGTAGTAGAATCAACACGAAGAGGCGGAAATGGAAAGTTTGTGAAAATCCGTCATAATGCTACGTACTCAACACAGTATTTGCACATGAGTAAACGCTTAGTTAGTGTTGGAGATTTTGTAAAGCAAGGCGATGTGATTGGGAAAGTTGGAATGACAGGAAACACAAGTGGACCACATGTGTGTTATCGTTTCTGGAAAAATGGTCGTCAAGTCGACCCATTTCGTCAAAAATTACCCGATGCAAAAGCACTTTCAGAAGTTTATAAATCCGATTTTCTTGAGTATATTGCACCGCTAAAACAGAGACTAGATTCGATAAACTAACCATATTTAATAACAACTAATGAGTTTAAAATCCATTAACCCTACTTCAACAACCGCCTGGAAAAATTTACACAAACATTTTGAGTCTATAAAAGATGAACATATGACTACTTGGTTTGAAAAAAATCCAAGGCGTGCTTCAGAAATGAGTATCAAATGGGATGATTTTTTTGTTGATTTTTCTAAAAATAGAATAACATCTGAAACTTTAGATTTGCTCAAAGATTTGGCAGATGAGATTCAATTGAGTGATGCTATATCTAAATATTTTGGTGGAGAAAAAATCAATAAAACAGAAGGTAGAGCAGTATTGCATACAGCCCTAAGAGCACCACAAAATGTTAAGGTTTACCATGATGGAGAAAATGTAATCCCAGAAATTTTTCAGGTAAAAAATAAAATAAAACAGTTTTCTGAGGATGTTATTAGCGGAAATAAAAAAGGGTTTACAAACAAATCGTTTACAGATATTGTTAATATAGGTATTGGAGGTTCTGACCTTGGCCCAGCCATGGTAGTTGATGCATTATCGTTCTACAAAAACCATTTGAATGTACATTTTATAAGTAACGTTGATGGAGATCATGTCAATGAAGTTCTTAAAAAATTAAATCCAGAAACAACACTTTTTGTAATTGTTTCAAAAACATTTACTACCCAAGAAACTCTTTCTAATGCGACAACTATTAAAGAGTGGTTTTTACAACATGCAAAACAAGAGGATATTGCAAAGCAATTTGTAGCAGTTTCTACCAATATTGAAAAGGTTAAAGCTTTTGGAATAGATGTTCAAAATATCTTCCCCATGTGGGATTGGGTAGGTGGGCGCTTTTCTTTATGGAGTGCTGTAGGTCTCAGTATTAGTTTGGCTGTTGGATATAAAAATTTTGAAGCTTTGTTGGGTGGAGCTCATAAAATGGATGTTCACTTTAAAGAAGAAAAATTTGAACAAAACATTCCAGTACTATTGGCCTTTTTAAGCATTTGGTACAATAATTTTTTTAAAGCTGAAAGTGAAGCCATTATACCATACACTCAATATTTAAATCAATTTGCAACGTATCTACAACAAGCCATAATGGAAAGTAATGGCAAAAGTGTTGATAGAGAAGGAAATAAAGTAAACTACCAAACAGGAAATTTGATTTGGGGAGAGCCAGGAACTAACTCACAACATGCTTTTTTTCAATTAATTCATCAAGGCACAAAATTAATTCCAGCAGATTTTATAGGTTTTGGAACATCATTACACGGCAATCAAGATCATCAAGACAAACTAATGTCTAACTTTTTTGCACAAACTGAAGCACTGCTCAATGGAAAAACAAAAGCTGAGGTAATCGCCGAAGGAACAAACGAGTCTATAATTCCCTACAAAATATTTGATGGCAATAGACCAACCAATACTATATTTATTGAGAAACTTACCCCCGAAAGCTTAGGTAAATTAATTGCCATGTACGAACACAAAATTTTTGTGCAAGGTATAGTTTGGAATGTCTTTAGTTACGATCAATTTGGGGTTGAGTTGGGTAAGCAGTTAGCAGGCAAAATTCTTAATGAATTTACTGAAAATAGTGATACAAAACACGATGCTTCAACTTCAAATCTGATTTCTTTGTATAAGAGCATGCGCTAATCAATTTTACGCCTATGCTGTTTGTGTGTGGCTAAAATCTTGTATTTTTGTATGACTTAAAATCAAATAATCATGATCAAAACCGTACATTCATATTGGGCTTACCTCGTTTTAGTAGTTTTACTTCTTGCTGTTATTAAAGCCCTTTTAGGAGTTATTTCAAAAAAAGAATACGACCCACAAACATTTCGAGGGGCTTTATTCACACTAATTGTATCACATATACAATTATTAATTGGTGTAGTGTTATATTTTACTTCCAGTCGTTTTTCATTGTGGTCAGAGCTTGGAGTTGGGGAAGTTATGAAGACTGCCGTTCATCGCCTATACTTGGTGGAACATCCTACAATTAATATTCTTGCTGTTGCGCTAATTACTATTGGGTATTCTAAACATAAAAAGAAACGCTTGTCGGCGCCAAAATATAAGACCTTGGCTATTTTCTACACCATTGCATTGGTGCTAATACTCTCTAGAATACCATGGGAAGTTTGGCCTAACTAGAGGCTATTTAATTTCTTTTATGACATGAACATAAACGGGGAAATGGTCGCTGTAGCCGTTAGTGAATCCACCCCAAGAAAAACTTCTGAAAGGGTAGCCTTTAAATTGCCCTTTTTTGGTAATTAAAAATTGCGCATTAAAAATTCCGGCTTTGTAGAATCTAAACGAAGAATAATCGTCATCTAGCAGAGGTTTTGTAATCAAAATTTGGTCAAATAAACTCCATGCATCTCTGTAGGCATTGGAGCCAAGACCTTTTTTGAAAAAAGACTCCATAGGGTTGTAAATGCCTTTAAAACCAACACGTTTTTTGTTGCCTTTTGCTTTGAGAACTTTTTTTAAACTTGTATTGGTTGGGTTATCGTTGAGGTCTCCCATACTAAATATCTTTGCATACGGGTCTATAGATTGAAGAGAATCAATAAGACGTTTATTCAGTGCAGCAGCAGCTTCTCTTTTTGACCGACTTCTAGCTTCGCCGCCACTTCGCGAAGGCCAATGATTAACTATGAGATGGATCAAATCGCCCTCCAAGTATCCACTCACCAAAAGTTGATCCCTTGTGTAGTCGCGGTCGCCATCACTACCTCTGAGTTTTAGTTCATGAGAACTTGAATTTAATGGAGAAAATAGTGCTTTTTGGTACATAAGTGCTACATCTATTCCACGCTCATCAGGAGATTCAAAGTGAATAATTCCATAATCCTTTTCTACGAGTGCAGGGTCATTAGCTAGGTCTTCAATAACACTTCTGTTTTCTACCTCCGAAAGACCAATCACTGCTGGAGTGTTTTTGGATGTTTTTGCACCAATTTTTGCAATTACACTTGCCATATTTTGAACCTTTTTTTTATAAACTTCAGATCTACCTGTTTTAAGCTCCATCATTGGGCTAGCTTCATCATATTTATTAGGATTATTTATGGTATCAAAAAGATTTTCAACATTATAAAAACCAATGGTATGAACTTTAAATTTTCGTTTGGATTGTGCGTCAACTGTCGATGTGAAAACAACTAAATAAAGCAATAATGTGATGTTGAAATACTTTTTGTACATATGCTAAAATATAAGCTTAAAAAATAAAGATTAATTAATACATCAAAAGTATAAATTTTAAAATAAGAAACGTACTTTTGTTTAATATATATCTATATAATTAAGCAAAATTTATCTTTTATGAAAAAACAAATTCTTAGTTTTTTGTTTGTATGTTTTAATGTGTTCTTTGTTTTTGCTCAGCAAACCGTTGTTAAAGGAATAGTAAAAGACATGCTAACTAACCAACCCATTGAAGGTGTTTCAGTAAGTTTTGAAAATTCAGAACTTACGGTTTATACAGATGACATGGGATTTTTTCAGTTTTCTGCTGCTGTCCCATTGGGCGAGCAGATGCTATCTCTTAGCAAAGCGGGTTACCTCAGTGCGCGCTACCCCATTATTGTTAATGAAGAACAAATTCTAAATATTCAGGACATGATGTTGTCATTGGATAATAGCGACGATGATTTGTTTACCATCACGCTTTCTGATGATGAGCTAAATGATGATGGTAGTGGTGCTGATAATATTTCTGGCTTACTTTCTGCCTCTCAAGATGTATTTCAAAGAGCTGCAGCATTTGAATTTAGTCAATCGTTTTTTCGTGTACGAGGACTCAATACAGACAATGGAACTGTTTTGATGAACGGTATTGAAATGAACAAAATATTTGATGGTCGCCCACAATGGAGTAATTGGGGAGGGTTAAATGATGTTTTAAGAGGACAAGAACTTAGCATGGGTTTAGCTCCATCTAGTTATACTTTTGGAGGACTATTAGGATCAACAAACATTAATTTGAGAGCATCAAGCTACAGAGCAGGTGGTCGAGTTACTTATTCTTCATCTAACCGAAGTTACACCAATCGCTTAATGGCAACCTATGCTTCAGGTTTGGTTGATGGCGGATGGTCTTATGCTTTTTCTATTGGTAGACGTTGGGGAGATGAAGGATTTCAGGACGGAACTTTCTATGATGCCAACTCATTTTTTGCTTCTGTAGAAAAGAAGATTAATGATAAACATAGCTTAAATTTTGTTGGAATTTATACACCAAATCGCCGTGGAAAATCTTCACCAAACACCCAAGAAGTATTTGACCTCAAAGGAACAACATACAATGAATATTGGGGATGGCATGATGGCGAAAAGCGAAATTCTAGAGTTAGAAGAATAGCAGAACCAGTTTTAATGCTTAATCATTATTGGGATATTTCAGACAAAACAACCCTCAACACAAATGTATCTTACCAATTTGGAGAACTTGGAAATAGCCGTTTGGACTATGCAGGTGGAGCCAATCCAACTCCAGCCTATTATCAAGGTCTTCCAAGTTACTTTTTAGCAGATACAGATGGCCCAGATTATGCAGGGGCATATCTTGCAGAACAATCATTTAGAAACGGTGGTCAAGTCAACTGGAATCGTATTTATGATGCTAACTTGACCAACAATATCAATGGAGATTATGCCGCCTATATTTTATATGAAGACCGAAGCGATGATCAACAATTTTCAGCAAATACAATTTTAGAGTCTTCACTTTCAGATCAAGTAACTCTAAATGCTGCTGTAAATTACAAACGTTTAAAATCGCACAATTTTGCAGAAATTATGGATATGCTTGGAAGCAATACGGGCTACCTCAATGTAGATTCATTTGACCAGGTGCAGTTCGATTTAAGAAATCCAAACCAAGTTGTAGGCGAGGGCGATACTTTCAGGTATAACTTTAATATTGACGCTAATGTTTTGAGCAGTTTTGTTCAAGCACAATTTAAATACAACAAGCTAGATTTCTTTTTAGCAGGAAGTTATACAGCTACAGAATATCAGCGTGAAGGGTTGTACCAATCAGAAACTTATGCTGATAATTCTTATGGTAAAGGGCGCAAGCTTTCATTCACTGGATTGGGCGCAAAAGGAGGATTTACTTATAAATTTTCAGGAAAGCATATTTTTAATGTAAATGCAGGCTATTTGACTAAAGCACCAACGATTCGAAATACTTTTACAAATTCTCGTGAAAACAACGCTATTGTAGGTGACCAATCTGGAATTGATATCACAGAAGAAAAAATCACTTCATTTGATGCTAATTATGTTTTTAGATCTTCAACTGTAAAAGCTAGATTGACAGGATATTATACGCAAATGCAAGATGCCAACGAAGTTTCATTTTATTTTGCTGATGGTATTAGTGGTGTAGATCAGGGTACAGCTTTTGTACAAGAAATTTTACAAGGAATTGACAAAAGTCATCTTGGATTGGAATTTGGGATTGAAGCCCAGGTAACACCAACCATCAAACTTACTGGTGTGGCATCTGTTGGGCAATACACATACGATAATAATCCAAACTTAGTATTGACTTCCAGTGATTTTGTTGAAGGATTAAATTTTGGTCAGGCCAACTTAGAAAATTATCGTATTGCCGCTGGACCTCAACAAGCAGCTTCTATTGGCTTTGAGTACAGAGATCCAAATTATTGGTGGTTTGGAACAACAGCCAATTTCTTTGCAGACACCTATGTTGATGTTTCGCCATTGACAAGAACCCAAAATTTTTATTTAGATACAGATGGCTTACCTTTTTCTGATTACGACCCAGACTTGGCTAGAGAATTATTACGTCAAGAAAGATTTGATGATTACATGGTCATCAATGCCGTAGGTGGAAAATCTTGGAAAATAGGAGATTATTATGTGAGTCTATTTGTCAGCTTAAACAATATTCTAAATCAGAAATTCAAATCTGGTGGTTTCGAGCAAGGGCGTAGTGCCAATTATCAATCCCTAAAAGAAGACGCAGGCAATCCTAAGCGTGTGTTTGGACCAAAATACTGGTACGGACGAGGCCCAACCTATTTCTTAAACCTAAATTTCAGATTTTAAAAAAAACTAAAAATGAACATTAATTTTAAACTAATGAAAACAATAAACTTTAAAACACTAGCAGCAACAATTTTTGCATCTGTTGCTTTCGTCGCTTGCGTTCAGGACGACGACTTTGAAGTTCCATCAAGTGTTGGAACTGAAGAAAATCAAAACTTAAACACACTCCTTTCACAAATTGATGCTGGAGAGGTGCAATTAATTACAATTGGAGAGCTAAAAGCTCAGTTTCAATCCGACGATGAAGCCACTGCAATTACTTCTGATATTGCAGTAAAAGGATATGTGTCATCTTCTGATGCTACAGGAAACTTTTACAAAGAATTCTTTATTCAAAATGCAGCACAAGATGCTACAGATGCCGTGAAAATTTCATTAAATCAAGTGGATTCATACAATCAATTTAATATTGGTAGAGAGGTTTATATTTCTTTAAAGAATCTCTATTTAGGAGAAGCTAATGCTGGCGATGGTGTATTTACTATTGGTGGTGCTGTAAGTGATGACGGAGAAGTTGAGTCTCTAACGGCTAATGAGGTGCCGATGTATTTGTTCCGTTCTGCAACAACAGAAACAATAGTTCCAAAGAACGTAACTTCGTTATCTTCGGATGATATTGGAATTTTTGTAACTCTAAACGACACAGAATTTCCTACAAACGAAGTGGGGCAGCCTTATGTCGCTTCCACAGATGATTATGATACACAACGTACAGTACAGCGTTGTTCAGGCTTTGAATATGCAACTTTCTTATTAGAAACAAGTTCATTTGCAAGTTTTAAGAATGAAGTGCTTCCTGCGGGGGGTGGTTCAATTTCTGGTATTGTTTCAAAAACATATAACGGCAGCGATTTAGTTTTAGCGCTGAATACAACGGATGATGTTCAAATGAGTGATAGTCGCTGTGAATTATTAGACATAAATGATTTTATTGCAATTTTTGAAGATGATTTTCAATCTTATGGCATTTATAGTGATGTTGCTGGAAGTTGGACAAATTATATTGAAGAAGGAACTAGAAAGTGGCGTGTAAAAACTACTAACGATAGTCAAAACTCTGGAAGTAAAATGGCATATGTTAGTTCTTACAATAGTAATGATTCAAGTACGATTTCTTGGTTAATTACTCCAGCTATTGACCTGGATGCTCAAGGTGCTGAATTTGTGAAGTTTAGATCCTCAAACAGCTTTAGTGATAATAGCGAATTAGAGCTCTTAATTTCTACCGATTGGGATGGAGCGGAAGCAACCATAGTATTCTCAACATGGACTACACTCAATACAAATATTGTTTCTGATGATGAGTATTACCAAAACTGGGTAGATTCTGGTCTAACTGATTTAAGCTCATACAGTGGTAATGCATATATAGCTTTTAAGTATACAGGTAGTGATGCAGGTAGTAACGATGGTACTTTTGAAATTGATAATTTCCAAGTTTTAGTTCAAAATTAAATTGAAGTTCATTCAATAAAAAAACCTGTGAGATTCTCGCAGGTTTTTTTTATACATTTAAAGCATGATTTTTTTTGATAGATTATACCTTTCTGTTTTTCATCAAGTAAAACAATACAACCCCAAACTAGCTGCACGATGGGCGCGTTTCTATGTCTCTGTTTTTCAACTTGCTTTATGTTTATTGTTTGGAATTTTTTTTATAAAATTCTCCAAACAAATGAAACTGAAGACTTTAGATGATACCAGTCTATGGATTGTTTCTGTTGGAACTATTGGGTTTGTTTTTTTTAAAAACTGGATGAGTTACAACGGGAAAAAAAGAAACATTTTAATGTCAAGGAATACAAAAGGACCAAAACCATACTCTGCATTTACTTTGATTGTATTTCTACTTGCTCTATTTGCCTTGTCTTTTATTCTTTCTAAAGCGGTATAAAAAAACCCCCACAAACTGTGGAGGTTTTTAAAATTAAATTCAAAATCTATTCATCATTCGGATTACCTTCAAGAATTATAAATTCTGAGCGTCTATTCAATTGATGTTCATCTTCATTACACTTTAATCCGCAATCATTTACAGGACTAGTTTCACCCATGCCTACTCCAGTTATTCTACTAGCGTCAATTCCTTTTGAAACCACATATTGAGCGGTAGTCAAAGCTCGTCTTTCCGATAAACTCTGATTGTACTTTTCACTTCCTCTAGAATCTGTATGAGATTCTGCTCGGATTACAATAGATTCGTACTTATTCATGAGTTGTACCAATTTATCTAATTCAAAAGCCGCTTGCGCTGTTACATTAGATTTGTCGAAGTCGAAATATATTGGATTTAGGATAACTTTATTTGCAAGTATAATTTCATCTATTGGATCTAATAAAATTTCTGTAGAAGCTTCTTCTTCACTAGTACCTTCAATACGTCCAGTACCACTTTCGTACTCATCCATTGTAGCACTTAAACTTAAATCAGTGTTACATTCAATAATGTAATTTACTTCACCTTTATCAGTAGTGTTTTTTGTGCTTATAACATTGCCTTCAGAGTCTAATACATTTACAGAAGCGCCTGCTAGAATGAGTCCTGTTTCACTGTCTTTTACAGTTACAGTAACTAAAACATCACAAATTGGTTGTAATACTTTAATAGCATAAACATCGTCACTACCAGCGCCGCCTTCACGATTGGAAGATACAAAGCCTTCGCTTGTTTCGTTATTAATACTAAAAGCAAAGTCATCTGCATTACCATTAACAGGAATACCAACATTTCTTATAGGGCCTACTTTTCCATCTACAAGTTTTGCAAAAAAGACATCCATTCCTCCAAGGCCCAAATGACCATCAGATGAGAAGTATAGTGTATTGTCTGAACTTACAAAAGGGAACATTTCTTGCCCCTCAGTATTTAGTTTTTGCCCTAAGTTTGTGGCCTCTCCAACAGTGCCATCATCATTAATTGGAGCAGACCAAATATCAAATTGTCCCATTCCACCGGCCATATCTGATGCGAAAAATAGGGTTTTTCCATCAGGGCTTACCGCTGGATTTTTTACAGAATAGTTTTCAGAATTCAATGAAAGCGCTTCAGCTTTGCTCCAGTTTCCATCCTCTTCTTTAGTTGATTTGTATAAATTTAGAACACTGAACTTATTTCTTGATAAAGAATCTCTTTCAAAAATTTTATCAAAATAACTTTCTCTAGAGAAATATACAGTGTTTCCGTCTGGAGAAAATGAAACTACCCCTTCATGGTATTTTGTATTTAGAGCCTCCACAGCAACAGGTCTCTGGAAAGAACCATCATTGTTTTTTGTTGCCGTGTAAATATCTAAAAAAGGTTCTTTGTTCCATCCATAACTTACACCTTCATCATTTCGACCAGAAGTAATATATAATTTACCATCATTAAGTGTTCCACCAAAATCGGAATATGGAGTATTTATGCCAGTATCTTGAACGTTGAATTTTTTTCCTTTTTCAAGAATCTTAGGTAAGTAGTTTGGATTCTCAACAAATGCAATTGCTCTATGGTCTGCAGGTCGCATAGATGCAAATTTTGCCATTTGTGTGTTGGAATCTTCATATTTTCCATTGGCCTTCAACATCTGCGCATATTTGTAAATTGTTTCTGGAACTTCAGATGATTCCAAAGTTTTTGCATACCATTTTTCTGCTTCAACAGTATTGAAAACATTATAATAGGACTCAGCTAGTTTTCCATACACATACGCATCTCCATCTCCTTTAGAGATTATATCTTTGTATGCCTTGGCAGCTTCAACAAACTCAAATTTGGAGAAGAGTTTATCGGCTCTTTTGGTAGCATTAGATTGTGCATTGGCAAATAAGCCAGTGACTAAAATGATTATAAAAATTGAATTATATTTTTTCATGATAATAATATACTTAGCTTAAATTTTAGAAATAACGAGGTGATCTTGAAACTTTGGATGAGAAATTGAAATCAAAATTGATAAAAACTTCATGTGAAGAATTTGTTACAATGTCCAAATCGGACTGAATTGCATCATATGCATATCCAATACGAAGGTTTTCCATGATTTGGAAATTAATCATTCCACTAAAAGAATCCTCAAGACGATAACCAACGCCAACTTCAACCAAATCAAACATAAATAAATTGGCATTGATATCATAACTCATTGGTGCATCAAATGCATATTTAAACAAAGCATGTGGCTTTAACTTAAAGTTTTTAGATAAGTCGAAAACGTATCCAGCGGCCGCAAACAAGTGTTCTGATTCTGAACCAATTTTAGTTCCATTTGCATCCAAATGCACACCGTTAAGAATATTAGGAACAGACACAGACACATAATATTTGTTTGGTTTATAAAAATAAACTCCAGCTCCAATATTTGGTGTTGTTTCATTTATTGCACTTGCAAAAAATGGGTCTCCTTGATCAATGACATTAATTTGAGTCTCAGAAATAGCAATATCATGAAAAGTGAACCCTCCTTTTACTCCAAACGCAAGACGTGTTTTCATTCCAGTAGGGATGGTATAAGATGCGTCTACATAAGCATTTGTTTCTTTGACAGGTCCAATTTTATCAGAGATTACAGAAAATCCTAGCGCTAATTGCTTGCCAACTGGAGAATGCATATTGAAAGTGTATGTTTCTGGGCCTCCGTCTAGTCCAACCCATTGACTGCGGTAAAGTGCTCCAATGGCCAGACCTTCTGAGATTCCTGCATAAGCTGGATTTATAATATTCATATTGTACATGTATTGCGTATACTGTGGGTCCTGCTGAGCAGTAACTTGCTGTGCAATGAGTACGGTAAAAAATATTAGAATTAATTTTTTCATTGTTTTATTATTAGTTGTTATTGGTTAGTAATTAAGATAAATCCAACTGATAGTTGGCTCACGCTCAGAGGCATATTGTATAACATAAAAATATGTACCTACAGGCAATAATTCGTCAGAGTCTAAATTCCCATCACTCGCATCTTGTCCACACCAGTGATCGACATAGTCATTCAATTCAAAGACTTTTACGCCATATCTGTTATAGATTTCAGCCTTAATGATGTCCTCTTGTGCTTCCAAATGATCTAGAATCAAACAATCGTTGTACCCATCACCATTAGGTGAGATTCCTTGTGGGATATCAACACAATTTTGATTTAGATAAGTTGATGCAAAGATTGTTGTGCTTGAAAAACACCCAGTGTCTTCGTTATATGCAGTAACTGTATATTCTCCATATTGATCAGAATATGCAGGTATTGTATATGTATTATCTGTTCCAATTTGCACGTCCTCATTGTTATATGACCAGTAATAAACTAATGATGGTGATTCTTGGGAAGGATCAACATTGACTTCCAATACAAGATCTTCATTTACACAACCTTGAATTTCATCATCAACTGGTACAGGAACTGGTGTTGGTGCAATTTCAACAACTACAGTATCTAAAACTGTTGCTGTATCTCCGTTGCAAAGATTGTAAGTAACTGCAGCAGTGTATGTTGTTGTTTCTTCTGGGGACACAGAAATAGTATCTTCATTGCTTATTAGAGTGTCACCATCGTACCATCCAAAATCATAATTAGCTTCTCCAACAGAAGGAGAGAATCTCCAGGACTCATTAGTTGTTTCCCAAACACCAATATTACGATCTGGTGGTGTAAATGCAATAGTATTCTCGATATTTTGAATACCAACTACTGCCAAACCATCATTAAATTCAGTACATACAGGCTTGTCAACAATATTAACATCAATCACATTTGATGATTCATATAATATAATTTGTGTTGTAGAGTAGTAACCCTCGCAATTACCTCCAAAATGTGGAATATCAACATAGTTAACAACAAATTGCCGAGCAGGGGCACTGCCTAAAATCATATAATTAATTTCCCCGCCATCCGCTGGATTAATATCGTGTCCTACTCCATAAATATTAGATGAAGAGTGATCAAACGGAAGAAAGCTATTGTTGTTTGTAGAAGTTGGCAGACTTTCGTTTATTTCTAATTGATATCCTGCAGATGTATTTGCATTTTCAATTTCAAAGGACAAGACCCCATTTGAGCCTACTAATATTTGACTATAAGTATCTCCAAAGAAACAGAATTCAAACTCCATATCAATAACGTCTGACCATCGGTCATCAATTTCCAAACTTGTTGGCGTTCCACCAGTTAAATTTGGTACTGGACAATTTTCCTGAATTGTAACGTCATATGACGTAGTGTCTTGTCCGAATAGATGGTAAGAAGCCGTTAGAGTCACAGGTGTACTTCCATCACTACAGAAACTAGTGTCCTCTCCAGCGTAGACAATTGAACAATCGTTTGGCGGTGGTGGACACAAGAATGTTAATACATCACTATCCACAGAACAACTTGTGTCGTCGCTGTTAACCACAGTGATAACAACTTGTTCGTTTGCCGGGTATGGCCCAAAAGTAACAATACCTGTTTGTGTTGTAGTTTGAGCAGAACTTCCTTGATTATCTGTTAATTCTAGATTCATAGCATCACCCATATCTGTGATGTTGGCATTGATGTAAAACTCTTGTATAGGTTCACAAGCACCATCAATTGAAAATTCAACAGTTTGAGTGATACATGTTTTACAAGATACATCAAAATCCCATGGGGTATATCCAAAAGAAGATTCACAACTTCCAGAAGTATCAGAGTCGACTTCAACATAAACTGCTGGAAATGTTGATTCTATAACTAAGTCTGTAAAATCTTCAATGTCTGCACCGTTATTATTGAATAGAACAGGGAATGTATTGTCAGGACCATCATAAATTGTAAGATCATCCCAGAACCCTTCAATAGTACCTGCATTAAATTCTATTTTTAGAGGAAATCCATCAGTAGAGGTAAATAACCAATATGTAGTATCACTGTTAGTGTAACAGTAATTTATATTGACTGGTTCACCTAGTGAACAATCAACAGTGTAGTCTGTTTGCTGAGTTGTAGTAAATGTCACTGGTCCCGACCATAGTGAATACCCATCTTCATCACCACAAAACGCTCTTACATAAACATCATATGTGGTAAGAAATTCCAAATCGGTTAGGGTTGTTGAATTTATCGCAGAGAATGTACCACTAGCAGTTGGAGCAGGCTCTCCAGTTGGTACCACTTCATACTCCCAAGACTGGTTGCCGTCAAATGAATTCCAATCAAAATCAGCTGTAGCGCCACCAATATTTGATATTGCAAGTCCCGTAGGTGCTAAACAAGTTGGTGGAGGCGCACAAGATGTAGCAATCGCATATCCAAAATCATTTAAACTATTATCACTTTCAAATACAAAAGTTAATGCTCCTGTATCATCTGTGGATGTTACGGGGTCAGGGATGGTATTACCAGTGTACGTTCCTACCAAAGGAGAAGAAGTGTTCGGCCCATTATAAACATACAAGAAGTCAAAGTTATTTTCTATATCAAAAAAGGTAAATGTAAACGTAACGACATCACCAGGATTTTCTGGAAATACTGTAACTGTTATTAATTCATTATTACTATAGTTATCGTTAGCACCGCCAGTATCATAAATTGTATCCCCACAAGCAGGGCTTGTAGTAAAACTCATTGCCACCCAGCTGCTGTAAACTCCACCGCAGTCAGTCCTAATATATAAGTCGTAGGCTGTATTTGAGTAACAACCTGTAATTGTTAGTGGATTAGTTGTTGTAGCTATTCCAACACCAGTTGGAGTTCCTCCAGCTATAACGAGTTCATATTCCCAAGATGTTGCATCTCCTCCGGTCCATGAAACAACTGCACCTGTTGTAGACACACTGTCTAAGGTAAGGCCAGACGGAGGTAAGCAATCAGGACAATTTCCTGTTCCACCATTAGTATTTGATGTGTTACCGCTTGATATCTGAGTACCTCCACCATCAGTTATAGTCCAGGAAATTTCACTAGGCCAAGACCCAGTATTGGTCCAGTCAAGTTCAATAGTATCTCCAGTCGCCGCTTCAAAAGTTTCCGACCCAGAACTTCCCCCAGTGATGGTAGCTCCTTCCAAAGCAATTGCTCCATTAACAATAATATTTACTGTAGCTCCATTCCAGCCATCGCCGTATGAGTCAGCCATGTTGAAAGTGTGGGAACAAGGAGTTGGTGGTGGGCAAAATGCTGTTCCACCATTAGTATTTGATGTATTACCACTAGAAATCTGAGTACCTTCACCATCATCGATAGTCCAGGAAATTTCACCTGGCCAAGACCCAGTACTGGTCCAATCAAGTTCAATAGTGTCTCCAGTCGCCGCTTCAAAAGTTTCTGATCCAGAACTTCCTCCAGTGATGGTAGCTCCTTCCAAAGCAATTACTCCGTTAACAATAATATTTACTGTAGCTCCATTCCAACCATCGCCGTATGAGTCAGCCATGTTGAAAGTGTGGGAACAAGTTGTTGGTGGTGGGCAAAATGCTGTTCCACCATTAGTATTTGATGTATTACCACTAGAAATCTGAGTACCTTCACCATCATCGATAGTCCAGGAAATTTCACCTGGCCAAGACCCAGTACTGGTCCAATCAAGTTCAATAGTGTCTCCAGTCGCCGCTTCAAAAGTTTCTGATCCAGAACTTCCTCCAGTGATGGTAGCTCCTTCCAAAGCAATTACTCCGTTAACAATAATATTTACTGTAGCTCCATTCCAACCATCGCCGTATGAGTCAGCCATGTTAAAGGTATGGGAACATTGTCCAAAACAATAAACAGAAAAAAGTAAGCAAAAAAGTGAAGTTGTAATATTTTTCATCTTGTAAATTCGTTATATTTTTGAATTTAACAAAATCATAACATATTGAACAAAGCAAATAGAAAAAATAGATTAAATACAGAAATAATCGACAAAATGCAAGACATCTCTTTTCATTTGAAATTTTCTTACTGTCTCTTTATTAATGTTTAATTTTGCAACTGCTATGATAGAAAAAGTGAATGTTAATTTGGAAAAAGCTGTACTCATTGGTGTGATTACAAAATCACAAAACGAAGAGCAATCAAAAGAGTATTTGGATGAGTTGGAATTTTTAACCTATACTGCAGGTGGTGAAGTAATCAAACGGTTTATTCAAAAAATGGACATGCCTAACCCTAAAACATTTATTGGTTCTGGGAAAATGAAAGATTTAGAGGAATTCATCAAAGAGAATGAAATAGGAACTGCTATTTTTGATGATGAATTATCTGCTGCTCAAGAGAGAAATATTAGTAAAATCTTAAACTGTAAAGTTTTAGATCGCACAAATTTGATTCTCGATATTTTTGCTCAACGCGCACAAACAAGTTATGCAAGAACACAGGTTGAATTAGCACAATGTCAATATTTGTTACCTCGTCTCAAGGGAATGTGGACGCATCTTGAACGTCAAAAAGGAGGAATTGGTTTGCGTGGGCCTGGTGAAACTGAAATTGAAACAGACAGACGTATTGTCCGAGAAAAAATTGCATTACTTAAAGCTAAAATTAAAAAAATTGACAAACAAATGTCTGTTCAGCGTGGCAACCGTGGAACACTTGTTCGTGTGGCTCTAGTAGGGTACACCAACGTAGGAAAGTCTACACTTATGAATGTTGTGAGCAAATCTGATGTCTTTGCCGAAAATAAATTATTTGCTACGCTAGACACAACAGTGAGAAAAGTGGTTGTAAAAAACTTACCATTTTTGATGAGTGATACTGTAGGGTTTATCCGAAAATTACCAACGCAATTAGTCGACTCATTTAAGAGTACACTCGATGAAGTTAGAGAATCGGATTTATTACTTCACGTAGTTGATATTTCTCA
>Ga0209654_1001598_pt1 | contig 17623 bp, 13 predicted proteins | sample SaaInl1SG_22_DNA_FD_184646 | JGI IMG/M metagenome (GOLD analysis project Ga0209654, IMG submission 184646) | Marine microbial communities from expanding oxygen minimum zones in the Saanich Inlet - ESP_161SG_22_DNA (SPAdes) (version 2) | ecosystem: Environmental > Aquatic > Marine > Intertidal... | reverse complement strand
ATTGTCACAAACAGTGGTTAGGGCGAGCTTAACGGAATATTCCCAGCAAGCATCACTCTGCACGTAGTCCCATATTTCATCAACTTGCTCCTCGGAAAGATCTTCAACACTGGCGCCGTAGTGGTCTTCGATCAGGCTTACACAATAGTCGGAAGCCTCCGCTTCAAACCGGTCAGCCAAGTCCCCTTGTTTCAGAACCTCAAATCCCATGCCTTACTCTCCTGATATTTGTTTACGGCTAATCACAATAATCGTTTGAACTAATTTGACCACAAGCGATGGTCGGTGGTCGCCTCGACTAGCCGTTCATGCGCCGACCAACAATTCCCTGCCCCTACAACGTTAAACCCGAACATCTCCATGCTAGGACTTACACACTCTCTTCTAACGTACTCTAAAAACGGATCAAGGCTCTCGAAGATAATTTTGAAATCGGCATCGATCAATTCGTCCAGGTCTTCGCCTTCGTCAATAAAGATATTACCGCTCTCTTCCATTGCCTTTTGTGCTTTCTTGAGCACATAAATCCGTTGTTCCTCAGTAAATTCAAACTCACCGTAATCAGTTGTGGGAAACCACTGATCGAACCAACAGCTTTCCGGTTGCCCGGTCCACACGTGTAAATCAAGCGCATTCATCAGTGGCTGGGTCATCTCACAAACAAATCGGCCAGTGGCGGCATGCTTCGACAAGAAATTATCTCTCCGTATCGCCTTCTCAGTAATCCAGAGAGCGTTCAGCTTAAGCAGATGCTTAGCGAGATCTACAGCCTCGAAATCTGTGTTCAGCTCGAGACTCTCACACTCCACAAAAATCTCAGATCTAAGGTTATAAAACACCCAGAGCTCGACCCAGCTCCCATTGATATCAACTTCAAAAACAACGTTATCTATAGTTGGATCATCTGAGTCTTCATGGTTCGCCGTAACCTTGACGAAAATCTTATCCCACTGAAATCCTCGTATGGCAAAGTCCTGAATCCACGCCTCCGCTATCTGCTCCCAGCGATCCAGATATTCGATTTTCTCGACCATTTCCACTCCTTACCATCCCGAACCGGAAGGTACACCAAAGCTTGAACCGACCGCCTCAATTCAGTGCTAGATCCTATTTGCAGCAAGGCTGATCACCATACAATTCCTCAAAGGCTTGTAAAGCAAAGTCGTATCTTATGGACGCGGTGGTTCGCCTGAGCTTGTTGTAACGACGACAGAACAACTGCTCTGCCCCGGCCTGTGAACCAGTAGAGAGAAACTCTTCTTTGATATTGGCCAAGAATTTTTCGGGATCAGCGAGATCGAATGCTGAAACGGTCATAGTTTTTATCGCTCAATTCACCAGGTTCAACAAATCAACCAGCCTCGGCTTGTGTCTCATCCTTGGGAGACCTCCAAGCTCGCAGCGACCAGAGTGTTCCGCCAACAAATAAACCGACACTCACGAGATGCGTCAAAATCAGCGCATACCAGACAAGCCCATCTGCTTCGGTATAAATTGACGTCCCATTCTCAATCAGCTCCAGTAACGTCTCCACTACGATAACAAGACCCAGCAACAACGTTACCGTGGCCCCCGCTCGATTTAACCACCTCATTCTCATCCTCTCGTCCCGGCTTCATTACCAATAAAATTTCTGTAGATCTGCTCGATAATCTCAAACTCGTGATCACTAAACAAACCTAGGTCTCCGTTCACCTTTTTGAACACCTCGATCTCGTTAACACCAGTCGTCGCAAACATGAGCGGAGGCCGATTATATTCTGATCGACCGTTAAGCTCAGAGTAGATACTAATAAGCCGGTTAACTTTTTCTGTAGCCTCTCCGAACTGATCAGCTACCTTAGCCAACCAGAGATATTTCGGTACTGATAAGTAGCTTTCCACGAACAGGTTATCGGCATGAGTCGCGTTGGATACTGCATTGGTCAAGCGTTGTATTCGATGTTGGGCATCGGTCCATTCCGTCAATCGATAAAGCGCTGTCTTGGCTTGATTTTCTTCAATAACACCAGTCTCTGAATTAAACAGGAATACTTTAGGCGCCACCCAAAACTCGGGATATCGAAAGTATTCGTCAAAACGTTCGTCAAACATAATGAGATCGCAAACAGAGCCCTCTGAAACCCTCGTTAGCAAGGGATAAATTGAGTCAGGCATCCCATACTCAGCATGCATTGCGATCGTTTGATCGGTCACAAACTTGGGTGAATAGTCCCGCTCCGATTGTCGGAGGCCCATAGCTGACGGTGACAGGGAGATAAACGAATATCGATAACCCCTCGCGGCCGGCTTATCGACAACAAACAGCTGATATTCATCTGTCCTTGGATCCATCTGAATCGCTCTGATCTCAAAAAAAGGACCCAAAAACTCAACGACCACTGGCCTCTCACTTGAGCTACCAACACCCAACAGGAGATGATAGGTGTTTTGTATCTCGCCAGACTTGCGAAGCACCCTAGGTGTAAAATTCTTACTACCGAATATACCCAAGCTCGTGAGGACCGGCTCCTCCGCCCCAGAGTCCTCTTCTGATGAATAGAGATGAACAGAATCACATCGCGAACTAACAACCGAGTGCGCTTCGACGGCACGTGTCGAAAAGAGGGCCAACACCAAAGCAACAAATGTGATCGGAAGTTTTCTGGGTGCCATTCGTTCCATAACCAAACGATACACCCGGAGGCAATCCAAACTCTAGTATTCCACTAGTATCCACCGGTCTCCGGACCGAGTCGTGGAAAACTTACAAGCATGGCTGGGCAGATTATCTTGGAGAAACACGGCGCTCGTTCCGGATGTGTTCGGCTCCACCTTGGCAGTTTCTATTACGCCTACCGATTAATCAGGGCTTCCAATTCAGACTCGACATCCTTCAAGCCCATTGAGCGGACGACAGGCAGCATTGATTGAGCGGTGTATTGTGCGTCCTCAAGAGAACAAAACTTGAGCTCCCATCGAAGCACAGCCTCGTAGAGGGTATATGAATCCTCGGAGCGGTTGACCGCCTTGTAGCTCTCGGCCAAGAAAAATCTCGTCAGTATCAGATCCTCCTCTTCGTAATTTTGCTCCTCCCAAATCAAGACCCTCTCTAACACATTGATGGCCTCCTCAAACTCCTCCAAGAAACGCAAGCTGCGGCCCAGGCAATATTTATTGACCATCGTTTCGGAGTGCTCGACACCATACATCGACTCACATAACTCAACCGCAGACTCAAAACTCTCCTTGGCCAACGAGTAATCGCCATGTCCGTGAAAAATATTCCCGGCCTTGTTCAGATTTGTCGCGGCATACCTCGGGTACCCGAGACGGCGAAACAAGTCTGTCGATGAGTCGAGGTACTTCAATGCAAGATCGAAGTCGCCTGCAGCCTCATAGGCGTAGGCCAGGTTAGCGACAGCGACCGCGGTATCGTAGTGATCTCCCCCAAAGAGCGCCGTATATCCATTGACGGCGATAAGACCGAAACGCTGGGCCTGTATGTGGTTCTCCAGATCGGTATAAACGGCCGTTAACTTGGTCGCGGTGGCGACGGTGTCTTCGTGCATCTCGCCTTGCAGATCCACCTGGTTCTGATAAAGACGACCCAGGACCCGTTCAGCATCAAGACTGCGACCGGTCTGCTGATATATGAGACCGAGCTTCGACTCAGCCCTGTAAATTGATTCGAGCGAAAATTCTCGCTCTTGCAACGATTTGATATGACGCTTGAGTAACTGCTCCGCCTCCTCCAATCGGTCTTCACCGATGAGGAGGTTGAGCAACAACCCCTGATCCGTTAGTAGAGCATCCGTGTCGCCGCTTTTTTGGTTAATGTCTATCAAGCGGCTGTAAATGCGCTCGGCTTCCTTTTTATCACTGTCCCCCTGTCTTGTGAGGATGTTCGCGTAATCTGATAAGGCCCGCAGATAAGGGTCACTCTCTTCACCGTACACCGTGCTCAAGTGTTTCAATATTGGTCGGATTAACTCGAGAGCCGATTCGTAATTCCCTGTGGTGGTCAGCGTGCCAATCCAGTTTTTATAGAACCTCAGCGTCGCGGACACGTATGCGGACCGCTTTGGAATCAAGCGTCTTTCAGCGCTTTGGAATACCTCGAGCGCCAGATCATAGAGGGACGATTGATCCAAAATTGAGCCGACCCACCCGAGCACATCGATCTGGGTTTCCCCGTCACTCGAGAGAGACGAATAGCTGTCGATTGCCTCAGGGATCGATTCTGTCTTCAAGGCCTGCCCAATGTGAGTTAGATAGTTCTGGATCTCTCGGGCGGGTTTATTCCTGGACTCCAAATTTGCCCAAAACTCGAAGTCTAATAATTTGCCCCTGGCCTTCTCCTCGAGCCCGTTACAGAGCAGGTGGTCGATCGAAAACAGAAACTGGTAGTTCACCAAATTTCGGTACTTATTTTGCTCGACGCGAGACTCAATGATCTCAGCGAAATCGTTGTGATAACCCCTGATTGTTTTGTCTCGAATCTTTTGCATCCACCCGACTCACCGGTAAACAAAAAGCGCTCGTTGCTGACACAACAATGGCGCTAGAAAAACAGTACCTATTTAAAAAGGATTATCAACATCACTCGGCAAAAGACCCTTTCAGTATTTGATTTGATATCCTTATCATGGTTGGTTGTATCAGACTCAAATGGATCTTGCGCCATGAGAAAATTATTTATTCCTGTAACTATCGGTGCGGTGCTGTCATTGGCTGCGACGTTATTTTCTGGGTCACACGAAACCCATCTCATGGTCAGGGTATTCGTGTTCTTAGCGGCATGCTTCCCGTTAGTAGGTTCCTGGCGACAGATCGAAGGTCATCAGAAGGTAGCCCTCTTAATAACGGCACTCCTGTACAACCCGATACTGTTAATTCAGCTGGGTAGCGGGCTCGCGTGGATCACCGCCGGGGTGGTGATACTTATCTACTTCGGCAAACAGGTTTTAGGGTCCAATAACCAAAAAGAAAGCGAGGATAACGAGACCTAAAGGCAGGTTTTGATGTCCTCATTGTCTTTAGATCTTCCCTCTAATTTAAGATTTCTCTTTCTTTCCTCAGAGTCTCAGCCTTAGCTCCCATGTTTGACTCCTCGTAAAACTCAACCAGACGTTCCAGGGTCGCCACATAGCCATCACACTCGTTCTCATCTCGACAAAGGCCTCTACGAATCTCCAAGCTCTCCTCAAGGAGCTTAAAACCAGCCACACGATCGCCGGCCAAGTAAACGTTGCTCCCCAACGCCATCAGCGCCGATCCCAGGTCACTGGTTTCCTCTCGCGTACGATAGGCTGAGACAACATCCTCAAGCAGTCCAATACCATCCTCGGGCCTGCCATGGTTTCGGTATAGCACCCCGAGGCTTTGCTTACACCGGAGTACGTCCTCATCAGTGCTGCCGTAAATGTCCTCAAACAGTTTGATCGCCTGCTCATAAGCACGCCTCGATTGGTTGAACTGGTCAGAGTTCGCATAGAGTCGAGCCAGATCCTCGTACGCGTTCGCCAAATCGTCAGCAGAGTCCTCGGGATCAGCCTCATAACTCGCAACCAGGCTCAGCTGAACTTTGATGGCCTCGCGATAGCGGTCATGGTCTTCAAGGGCGGAAACAAGATTGTAGGCCACGACCTGGGTCTTCGAATCAAGCCATCCGAGGGATCGAGATGAGACCCGAAGTAGTCGTCGCAGTTGGTCAATACCTTCGCCTGTCCGATCGTTTTCGATCAGCGCCTGGGCGTAGTTATTCCCGGCTCGAATCGTTGCAGGGCTTGCCTGACCCAGCTTTTTACCCCTAGCGTCGTAGACGTCCCTCAAATACTCCAACCCCTCGTCTACCTCATTGTTTTCCAGCAACAGGAAAGCCAGCCTCGCGAGCCGCGTGAGAGTATCTGGGTGATATTCGCCGAGTATCTCGTTACTGAGCTCCACCGATTTCCGGAGTAATTTTCCGCCCTCCGTCGTTTTATTGGCCTCAATCAGCAGACCGGCGTGGATTGATAAGGCCGACGCGTAGGCACCCGAGTGCTCCCCAGAATGCTGTCGGCGGAGTACCAGGACCTGATCCGAAATCTCGATAGCCTCGTCAATCTCGCCTGCCGCACTTTTGTACCTTGCCAGCCCTAACATCGCGGTAAGTGTCCGCGGGTGCCCAGGCCCCAAGATATCTCTCCGCGTCTCGTAACAACTTAAACGAAGGTCTCCGACTTCCTCTTGATGCTTGTCGGATCCGATCCCAGTCAAACAAATCGCCAAATTGTTTTGTGTTGTCGAGGTGTATACAGATCGCGCCCCAAACAACTGCAGGCGGGATTCGAGCGCCAGTCGGAGGATCTTTTCTGCTCCCACATAGTCTTCAAGTTCATTCAATACCAGCCCCAGGTTGTTCTGACTGGTCGCAGTTCGCTCGTGGTAGGTACCGAAAATCTCTTCTCTGATATCGATCGCTTCCTCCAGGCACTCAACTGCGTCAGGAAACCGTCCCATATCGGTATACAGATTACCTAGGTTGTTGAGATCGGTTGACACCTCCTCGGACCGGGGCCCAAATGTGGCCCTTGAATTCCCCAGCTCCTCCAGGAGGATCGCTAACGCGGTTTCGAAGTCATCCTGCTGCTGCGTGATATTAGAGTACCGAGTGGCTGCGACACACGTATCTTCATGGAACCGACCATACTGCTCCACAAGCAACTCAAAGCACTGTCTGGCTAACGGCGCTGCGGAGGTCCATCGCTCTGCATCTACCAACAGGCCCACTAAGACTAGGCGGTCTGATGGAAAAGTCTGTCGACTTCCATAAGGTAAGTTGAGAGACCTTAAATACAGCTGATCCCAGGTTGCACTATCAAGCTGATTCCAGTACTCGATAACAACGAAGTTATCGCTCAGACCCACCAGATCCGACAAGTACTTGAGACTCAGCAGAAGATTAGATGCGACAGCCTTATCGCCGGCGGCGAGGAGGTGGGAGACGGTCCAGCGTGTCACATAGGAATGCTGACCAAACACAGATAATGCCCCGGATAGTTCACCAACCCGAACCGCTAGGCGTCTATGCCCAGCTATCAGTGACTTCTTCCGATACTTTGCCATTTCTTATCTAAACATTCCGCGAGCACCAAGACCGCGACACGTTGACGCGATCATATCAACCATACTCCATATCTGAAGATTGACTCAGTTCGATCTAACGAGATCGATTAAATCAATACACCTCACAAAGTTATCGCTGATTGAAGGACGCGTCAGGGTCCCTCAAAATCTCCTCCACAAAAATCTTGGCGTCTATGAGACACGGGTCGTCCATCTCAGAGAAGCTGGGAGGACCACCCAATGAAACCTCAGATAACACGTCGAAATGTAGGCAGAATGATTTGTGGACAGATTGAAATAGGCTCTCGTGCCCGAGGGCGAGTGTCCTTAATTCGGTCATCCCACCAAGCGCGGCGTCATCGAGCCTATCTGGATCGTAGCCACTGACCCCGTAGGCCTCAAAAAACATCGACAACAATACACAGGCATCTCTGTCGACGCTTTCAAGACTGAACTCCGGGACCTCTAATTCGAGCGGACCCTCTGCCAGAAGGTCGCGAAGGTGTGAGTGAGAAACTAAAAGCTTTCTGACGATCTCCTCATTACTTTTTATCCAGTCGAGATCCTGTTTGTTCAGGTAATCGGTAATGGCCTGCAACATTTTTGGGTCTAGGTCATAGTCGACCGGGATACTGTCCACCGACAAGGTTTCCAATGGCGCGGCTACTTTGGGTTTGAGATCTTCGGGGAACGAATCATCAAACATGTCCTCGGTGTTACAGTCTGGCGAAACCAACCAGGACGATAGGTCACCCTCAAAACTCGCACCAGCAAACATTCCGGTCATGTCCCGGACGTTTGAGACGTCCCACCGAGAAAGGTCACCGTCGAACCGCTCAAAGCGGCAGTTGAACATAGCGCTCATATCACGGACATTTGATACATCCCAGCCAGAGATGTCGCCGTTAAATACAGAGTCTACAAACATGTGGTGCATGTTGGTCACGGCCGATACGTCCCAGCCTGATATGTCTCCGTTAAATTGAGACGCCCAGAACATGTTGCTCATATCCGTCACTCTCGAGACGTTCCAGCGAGAAATATCACCATCAAATGGCGTCCCGTCGAATAGATGGTTCATATCAATCACGTTCGAGACGTCCCACCCTGAGATGTCACCGTTAAATTGTGAATCACTAAACAGGCCGCTAAGGTCAGTGACGCCGGAAACATCGAGATGATTCAAGTTCGCTGATTCGCCCTGAGTTTCGATTTCTTCGGCAACGACTGCACGGATATTTGTGTCATCGCAGATAATCGCATTGGAGTGTGAAATTACGAGACCAGACTTACTCCCTCCGTCGCGCCAGACAAATCCCTTGCTGCCAAAGAAGTCCATCGAGTGTTTGCCCGTTTCTGGGTCGTACCTGTACAGCCATTCACGGGCTCGAAATCGGCTAAATGAAGGAGGCGCGACCACCGTTTCTTTACCGTTCAGGTAAAATGCCATGATGGCACTCTCGGCGTAGCCATACTCCTCGGTCCCAACAACAGCATCACAGTAAGTTATCTCGCCAACAAATCCATAGCTGTCGACATCGAAACATTTGATACGGAAATCGTCGGGTAACCGGTCAAGAGAGTATTCAATCTCGGTCTCTGAGACACCGTCTTCAAACTCTGTGTAGGCGACAATAGCGACCTGATCCTCGGTTGGATCAGGAAAAACAACATCAGAATTGATAACCAGCGTCTCGTACCAATCATCTGACTCAGCAAACGGATGGGTTTCAGGCAACGCTTTTCGCCACGATTCTTCAATCGCTGCTTGGTTTTGTTCGCCGCAGTCGATCGAAATCTCGTGATTTGGGAATTTCAGTTTAATTGGGTAATTATAAACTCCGTCAAAGAAGAACCCACGGGAGACTGAGATAGACTCATCACAATTCTCCCTGATTTTAGACTCGATCCCGGTCTCGCCGCACTCACTGACTATCCGGTCAAATTCGGTGGTTGCAATATAAAAAACGTCGCAGACGATACCTTTACCAACGATTTCTATGATCATCGTAGTCCCTCTGATTACCCGACTCTAATAAATGACAGACTGGTCTAGCATGCATGTTCTATACTCGAACATACTTGGTTTAGTACTAACCAACAAGGGAACTGAATAGCGAGAGAATAAGGCAACAGTCGCCGATTTAAGAAAAACTCTGAAAAGAAAAGGGAAAGATTCCTAAAATAAACAGAATCGGAGCTTCACATGTCGCAAAAAGAAGACCTTAAAGCATTCCTGGAGTCAGCCGGGCTTGGTAAGTATTTTGACAACCTAATTGCAGAAGATATCTCAGACCTGACCAGCCTCTTTGACCTTGAAGCAGATGACTTAAAAGAACTCGGTTTTTCAATCGGGCACAGAAAAAAGCTCCAGGCAGCTGTGGCAAGTCAGGCTCAGAAAAACACTGAGCCTGTCATCACTCCCAGCAATGACCTGGCCGCTCTTTTAAAAAAACTTCCGAAAGTCATCGCGATACCACTCAAGGAGTACGCATCAGAGGATAACCCCGGGATGAAACTTTGGTTTGCGTGCGATGCAATCGAACTCCTTATTCGCCTGATCGTCATCACCGAAATCACTGACTTAAATGCCAAAGGAGGTATTGCCGACAGTCAGTTAAAGCAGCTCTCGGGAAAGATCGAGATGCCCACTTTGGGCGCTTGGATGGCTATGGCGAAAGTTCTTACCGAAGGATCTGAGAGAAGCAGTCCTTTATTCCCTGAATTTGGAGAATTTGTAAACGGTCCTCTCACGAGCCTCTTATACGGCCCCCAAAACCCTGGTACACCAGACACCTCATTCTTGGCGTTACGTAACCGGCTCGCTCACGGAGGTGGTCTGAGTCGGCGAGAGGCGAAACGGCTTCTCGAGATATGGCAGGAGCCTTTTGAATCATGTCTCAATCACCTGAGCTGGATGCATGAGGTAACGTTCGAGCAAAACTCTCACGAAAGCCCGCCAGGCGGCCTGATCGCAAAACGCAACAAACAAGTGATCAACCTCTGGCCGCTTCTTCTGTTTGGTACTCCAATAACTGACTCAACAACTGATCAAATACCAGTTGCTGACGCCATTACGCAAATTTATGTCAGAAAAGACGTTGTTCGACTGCAATACACACCCATCGGCGCCGAGGGTTTCAGCCAGACCGAGTTAGGCGAAGAGGCAGTTGATGCGTTTAAGAAACTATTAGGACTCGATAAGACAAATTCGGTAGATAGCCAAGCATATTCGATTCAAGGCTTTTCAAAAGAGATTTTGCGGGATGCGTCGCAAATGGTTGGGCGCCATGACGAGCAAGCTCTGATTGAAAATGCCATAGCTGAACAGAGCGAGGGCGTCATCTGGGTAAGCGGGCCGGCTGGCATCGGAAAGTCATATCTTATGGCCCGGCTGATGAGGGACTACGCCGAGTCGTCGACCAATGCCAAAACGCATGTATTACCTTATCGCTTCAAGGCGGGTGACAATAGTCGGTGCAATCGTGAAGCGTTCGCTACTTACCTGATCGAAAGGTTGTCGAATGCGGATGCTCTGATCGATAACCACACACCTGACAACAAAGGCCCAGCGATCGATCGCCTCAGTTCTTGTCTAACAATACTCAAGCCCGGACAACGACTCGTGATCATGATTGACGGTCTCGACGAAATCCACCTGAAGGATCCGAAGTTTGCACAAGACGTTCTCACAGAACTGAGATATCCCGGAATCATCTGGGTTTGCGCTGGGCGCCCCGAGAAAGCGCTCGAGGACTTGTTTTCATCACTTGACGCGACAAGGCCATTTCCGAAAGGACTGCCGCCGCTGCGAACCAGCGATATACGTGGGATGATTCTTGAGAAAATTGGACCCTTAAAAAAACGACTGATCAAAAACGATATTGAGCACGAAGATGAGGTCATAAACCCATTCATTGAACTGGTTGCCAAGCGTGCCGAGGGTTTGCCACTCTACGTCAAATACGTGATCGGAGACGTCCTAGCGAACCGGTACAGGGTACTAGATGGACACGAGACACTTCCCGAGAGCCTCCACAACTACCACGAGCAGTTGCTGGATGGTCTGGCGATCGGCGACCTAAAGTTCATACTAACCCCACTGGCCGCAACCTTAGCGGTGGCATTCGAGCCTCTGGCGCTTCATGAGATTCAAACGATTCTTACTCACCGTAACATCGTGCCCAATAACGATGCAGGCCGAAAGCTAGTTGAGGACGGACTATCCGCGATCGCACCTATGCTTAGGACTGCACCTGATCCGGAAGGTGAGGACGGATTCACTCTGTTCCACCTGTCGTTGCGAGACCACATTCTCCAGAGCGAGTCGATGTCAAACAGTGTCACGATGGCTCGGAAGGTATTTGTCGAGCTAGTCCACTCGCCCGATCAATACCCGTCACTTACAAATTATCTGATTAGATCTGCTGTCGATCACTTAATCGATGCCAAGGAATTTAAGAAAGCTGCTAGAGCTCTTCTGTCATTCAAGTGGCTGGAAAACTTGTTCACTTTAGGTAAATCACCAACTGATATAAACGGATACTGGTCGCAGCTACCGATGACCACTAGGCAAATCGATGCCTATTATCTTTTTCGATTAAAACCATGGCCTGCACCACAAGACACGCCTTTCGGTAGTGGATATGAATGGCTCAACTTTCTAATAGATGAAAAATTTCATGAGGTTGGGCAAGACGGCTGCGATGCCCATAGCCAGAGTTGGGCGTTGAAGAGTAGATTAGCATCAGATGCTTTACGGGAAAGCGAGTTGAAAAGCATCGATAACTCGGAATCAGAAAACCAGTTATCCACAGAAAAATTCGATGAAAAGGAATTCGGAGAATTATTAGAGTTATTTGAGGCGCCCTCAAATACTCCGACAGATGAAACTTTTGAGGAATACTGCCAAAGACAACGTGCTGAATTAGTCGAAGCTGAATGGGAAGATTTCGACGACACAGCGATCAATGTTGCGTTTTTCTCTCGTCTCGCAGAATTCTTTCTTTTCGCAGGATTCACTCAGTCTGCGGTCGAGTTGTCGATGCGACTGTGTAGGATGTATTTGGTGGAGAATGGACCGACAGCGATCGAGACGACTTTATCGATGGCTCGACTTGCGGCCTCATATGCGATGTTTGATGACCAGCTAGTCGACGATGAGATCGGTAAGAACCACCTTTTCTTCGATGAAGAAAAAGGCGTTAGGTACCTCCGGGTCTATGGGACAAGGAGCAGTCTGAACAAAGGAATCGTCAATGCTGCTTCCATTTTTCGGTGCTGTTTAAAGCTGGCTTTCGAAAAGCTAGCAATTGATGACGGAGCAATAACCCATCTGCTGAACAATCCTGCAATAAATCTTCCGGGCGTCGATCCAATTAACATTCGATACGGCAAAAAAACCTTCACGGACGTCTCTGATCTACTAGAGGAAATGGTCAAAAACAAAGCCTCAAGTCTCGGAGAAAGTCATCCAGAAACCTTAGCTACGAGATTGACACTAGCTGAACGATTAATCTTTGAAATGAAGCTTGACGCAAGCAAAACAATACTTGACGACATGGTCGAGATGCTAATGAGCCAGTTTGGTGATACCCACCAAAATACAATTAGAGCACTGTCCGCAAAAGGGCAACTTGATCTAGAGCTCGGGCACCTTGAGGAGGCTCGGTCTGTATTTGGGCGACTTGTCGGAACTATCAATCAAAAGTTCAGTAATCCCGGGATGATCAATACTTGGAAATCACAGTTGGCTATCATCGAGACCGTGGCAGGCAACTATAGTTCCGCCAAAACACTCTGCGAACAGTGTCTGGATTTATTTGACGACCCAGATAGCTCTCAATATTACTCTTTATCAGAAGACAGGACAGCCTCCATTATTCGACGGATACTTGAACAAATAGAACATAAGAGTGATCTCAAACATCCTGAAAAAAGCAGGCTTGATGTAGTACCGTTACTTTTATCTCGAAACTTGTATGAAGTTTCCCTGTTAAACGCGAGTGACAGGAGGAATTCACACTTACAATTAGATGAAATGCTCAAGTTTAGACGTGTACTAAAAAGGCCTCGGGATTTCTCTGAAGACTTCAATTTTTTATTGAGCGGCTTAACTCCACGCCAAGAGCGAATAATTCGCATGAGATACGGCTACGGGATGAACACCACCCATTCATTAAATGAGATCGCCCCTCAATTTGATGAATCGGCCGAGACAATTAAGGAATGGCTCGAGCAAGGGTTGGAAAATCTAAAACTACCTGACGTGGGCTAGTTGATTATCCATGTAGACCTATCGCCGATGATTTCAGGGGTCTGGGCGCCACCTGAAAACCTGCCAACTTGTTTACGGATGTAGGAGTGCAGCTCCGCAGCAGATATTTTACTGTCCTGATTGACGTCGGCGTCTCCTTCAAGACCCTTGAATAAAAAGTACGAGAAACGGCCATGGCGCACCTCGTCGATTACTCCGGCGACTTGATCAGATTCACCCGCGCTAAAAACGACGTAATTACTAGGTACTTCCTCATTTTGAACCTTGATGCCGAGAGGACGAGCTGCAACTAACAGCTCCTCGTTACGAGTTGCCCCAGAGAAGCAACTATCAAAGAAAAAAGTAGCTGTACGAGGATTCCATGCGCCGATCTCCTCAAAGAATCGCTTGCGACTGATCGCCGTATCTTCCAAGAGAATTACATCTCCGTCATAGGGCACGATGTAGGCCGAGGAACCATCAGAGGCTGGCATGCCATGACCGGCATAGAAAACATAAAGGTCAGTTTCTCCCGGCTTAATCATCGTCGGTAGCCAAACCTTGAGCGCCCTAAGGATTTCCCGCTCTGATGCAGCTGCGTTGGTGAGAATCTTTATGTTGTCAGTCGGCACTCCTAGTTTCTCGCGAGCGAAATCCGCGAAAGTCTCCGCGTCTTTCGAAGCGAACTTTGCTGGTGGCGAGGCCTCATAATTTTCTAAACCAATAATGAGCGCTGCCCGATTAGGGGACGCTTGGTGTTTAGGCCCCACAAGCGGGTTCACCGACGCGAGACGCTCTCGGCGAGGCTCTTGCACCAAGCGCTTCATTCTGACTTTCTTAGTCGCCGCCAAGCCAGCATAATCAACGGCCTCGATCACCACCTCTTTGCCTGATGGTGGCACGTAAGTGGAGTACTCGAACTCGCCGGACGCACTTAAATCTACCGGTCTCCCGTCTATCCGAAACTCGGCAATACCTGACTGATCGCTGACCTGGCCTCGTAACATACCGCGGACGCTCGACCCCTCATTAAATTGTACTGAAACCATGGGTGGCGTTGTGTCTGCCTTGAATGTCGCGTCCTCCGAAGCCGCCGCGAGTTGTGACTCTAGAGAGGACAGAAATCCTTGCTGGAGCTCGGCCAGATCTTTATCGGCGGACCTAGCTCGCTGTTGAGGCTCGAAGAGAGAGACAAGGGTTTGTTTTTTTTCTAGCCTACCACCCCATGAACCCTTCTCGGTATAGCTCCCATTGTTTTCTCTGACAAACCATCGCCCCTCGAAAGTCAGCCAGTTATCTGACGAGACCAGTTCAACCTTCCCTTGCCCAAACTCATCCTCCCATTTCCCTGTCAGCCGATTTTTCGGGGTAGTCGTATTCGGGAACATGTAAGTTCCATAGGATATTGAACTGTCCGGATTCTCAATCTCGTAGTACCCCATGAGCCTTCCTGCAGAGCGACCCAAAAATGATCGACTAGAAAAACGTTGCCCACACAGGAATCCCTCGGATTGATCGCAGCCATTTGAGTAATCATAGGAGCCGGAGTATTCAGCTCTCCTGTCTAGGCGATCTATCTCTCGTCTCACTTCGGTTATTTTTTGTTTTCGCTGTCGGAATTCTGAGCTATTTATTGCGCTTAGGCGTTCAGCGGCCTGCTCATTACCCTGATCTGCGGACAGCTTATACAATCGGATAGCCTCGGCAGAATTTAAGCTTACCCCGAGCCCTTTCTCGTATGCCGCACCAAGAAAATATTGTGCCCTCGCGTCGCCTAGATCAGCGGCCACTCGGAAAAGCTTTGATGCGCGGGCAGTATCTTGGCTTGTCCCGCGGCCATAGAGAAGCATGACGCCGAGATTCGTGTGCGCCACGGCAAGTTTGCTATCTTCCGCCACTGCCAGCTCATACCATCGGACGGCCTCTGGCAAATTTCTTCGGACGCCAAACCCATTTTCATACATGTAACCGAGGTTATTTTTAGCGCTGGACTGCCCATACTGCGCCGCCAGTTCTGTAAAAATTGGAAGAGCCTCACCGTACCGCTCACTTTCAAGGGCTTGATACCCTTGATCAAATTTGGACGTACAACCGACCAGACTGACGCATAGCAACGCGACCAAAATTTGGTATCGGATACGGGGAAAAGTCACCAGCGCTCCAGGCCGATCGCTGAACATACTCTGTCATTCATACGAAAAACCAAATCACGTACCTCCGTGCCGAGATTTTGTTCCTCTGTTAGAAATGAAAGAGGCTCGAGTAACCCTTCGGCATTTTTTTGAAACAGCAAACGCTGAGGCGGACATAATCCGAAATAGCCTAAATGAGCGTAGTTCATAAAAACCGATAGACATAAAGCAACGATTCCAATTGCTAAAGTCGCTTTAAACATAACCCACCAAATAACTTGTTCAATTTAGAAACTTAGATTACAACATTTGTTATGGTCTTTTGAGACAAAATAAACCTAACTTGCTTGAGTATCTGAAAAATGGCTAACACATGTTCTCGTTGTCAAACATACGTTGCATCCGGCAGAACCTATTGCGATGCGCATTACCAAGAAGCAATGGCAGATTATCAAATCGAATATGCCAACTACCAGAATGCGCTTCAACAATATTATGTGGATGTGGATGCCTGGAACGAAATGGGCATCGAAGAACAAAATGCATACCATGAGGTGGCGGAGGAAGAATCTCTCAGTGGCATAGCGATTTTTGCAGGTCTAGTAGTTGGGGGAGGATTTTGGTTTTTTAAGCAGGATGAAATACCTTGGTGGATGGGGGCGCTGATCACGACCTTTTCCGCGGTCGTCTTCTATGTTGGCCGAAACTTGTTTAGCAAATTACTTAGGGGGACGTGGTACGGTATCTTATGGGCACTGGGACTAATCGTCACAGGGTGGGTTATAGAAGCGTGCTTAGGCTGGCTGGAACTCGGCTTTTCCATCATGGAAGCTGCTGGGGATCCAAGTGTTTTAGTCCACACTGGGCTCGTCGTCGCCGGACTGCTGATCGGTTTCTGGAACGAATTCACTGGCCAGCACCATGCCTACGGCGGACCAGTAGCACCAATCGAACCAAGTCGGCCGTCGCCATAGGAGACAATCGATGCCAGACCTAAATGTAAGCGTAATTCTTGCGATAATCTTTACCGCATTTCTGCTAGTTAACCTGTTTCTAGCGATCAAGGTAATCCGGCAGGGTGAAAACGCCCTCGTTGAACGGTTTGGCAAATACACAAAAACCCTCGAACCGGGGCTCAACCTGTTAATACCCTTTATCGAAAAAGTTAGCCACAGGATGGATATGCGCCAACAGAGGATCCCATTTACCAGCGAGGCCTACACAGCAGACGGTTCGCCAGTGTCGATAGCGTGCGCGATTGTTTGGCGTGTGACCGATCCCGCACATGCATACTACCGAGACCAGTCCGTTGGGGATCAACTTCTTACCCAGGGTGGCGACTATCTCAGATCAGCTGTTGGAAAGATGGAGCTTGAGGCGTTAAACAGTAGCCGAGACGCCCTCAAAACCGAAATCTCTGAAGAGCTCCAGAGAAATGCCACGGATCTCGGGGTCGCTGTGACCAGTTTTGCGATCCTTGAGGTCCAATATCCTGACAATATTGATCAGGCGATGACACAACAATACACAGCGGAAATGGATAAACGTGTAGTCATGAAGGCGGCCGATGGCGAGCTGTACAAAGCGACCAAAGAAGCCGAGGCACTTAAGATTACGAGTGAAGCTCGCTCCTACGAACTTGCCACCATTGCTCAGGTAATCGCAGAGCACGGTAAAGCGACGATCGACTATGATATCGCGATCAAGCAGGTCAAGGCGATGTCAGATATTGGGTCCTCAGAATCAACCAAATCAGTTATTTTGCCAACCAATATCACAGAGTCTTTGGGGACTATTGAGACAGTCTTGGAGTATTTGCGTGACAGAGGCAGTGTCTCTGCCGTGAAGCCTGACATTAACCCTAATAAAGAAACCCAAGTTCAAAAAGACCCACCAGCAAAGGATCCTGACAATTCCTCTGATGATCAAGTGTTAGACTAAGCGAAAGGTAAATATCAGAACATGATTACATTAATTTTTGATCCCGAGATTTGGCTGGCTCTGGGGCTACTATTGGTTATTCTCGAGATGACCATGGATGGCAGCATGACGTTTTTTCTCCCGCTAGGCATTGGTTGTGCTTTCACCGCAGTCGGGCTGGCCGGATGCGCCGACAACCCTGCAGGGCTGTGTTCGGCTTACACGC
>Ga0209654_1001597_pt1 | contig 17628 bp, 16 predicted proteins | sample SaaInl1SG_22_DNA_FD_184646 | JGI IMG/M metagenome (GOLD analysis project Ga0209654, IMG submission 184646) | Marine microbial communities from expanding oxygen minimum zones in the Saanich Inlet - ESP_161SG_22_DNA (SPAdes) (version 2) | ecosystem: Environmental > Aquatic > Marine > Intertidal... | reverse complement strand
TAAATAGTAAATGCTACAATACACTGTAAAAAAAAACCGCTACACTATATCAGTATAACGGTTTTATCATTTTAAGTTGCTCCTCCTCTTGGGCTCGAACCAAGGACCCTCTGATTAACAGTCAGATGCTCTAACCAACTGAGCTAAGGAGGAATATTACAATTTGATTCACACTTCCTGCAAATCGGAGTGCAATATTAGTAGAAGCCTTTCGATATTACAATACCTTTTTCTAAAAAATTAGTATAGAATTATAAGAAGTATACGACTACATAGATCACAGCAAAAACGCTGAGAAAGATCAAGCCGCAAATTGCCAGTACTTTAAGCCATTTTGGGGGTTTATCCTGCTCGTCAATTTGTTTACCCATGATCACCTTGTAATTGATCCAAGCAATGATCGGCGCCACGATAAAAGAGAAGGTAGTTGCTAAGTCTACTAACTGTTTGAGGTTAGCGGCTAGCTGCCAGATGAACACAAAAGCCCCAATGGAGACAACGATCATTGCGCCGCGATAAAGAGCGTTTTTATTAGCGTTTTCTTTGAAAAGTAGTCGAACTGTTTCGCCCATGGCTCTGCCATAACCGTCAACTACCGTAATGGTAGTGCTAAACATGGTGGAGAAAGCGGCGATGGCTATGACAGGGTAGGCCCAATTGCCCAGTGCCTTGGTGTATAGTCGAACCACCTGGTCTGAAAAGATCGTGCTATTGCTGGACAGCTCTTCACCAGATCCGTACATGACAAATGCACCGAGTGTTAAGAAACAAAGCGCGAGTATAGCCGTGATGACATAGCCAAAATTGAAGTCAAAAAGAATGGCACGCATATTCCTTTTTGTACCCGACTGCTTCATTTTTTCTACAGCCCAGATGCTGTTCCAGGTAGAAAGATCGACCGCTGTAGGCATCCATCCCATCAAAGCAATGAGAAAGATGATTCCTGTTCGATCATAGACTTCTTTTGGAACAAAGGAGGCGACTGGTGTAATTCTGCCTTCGACTAATACACCAAAAAATGCAATCAGTGTACTGATCAATAAAACGCTGCCAATGACCTTTAATAGGTTGTCCAGCAAATTGAATTTTCCTATCGCCAACAATAGGGTACAAAAAGCGAGAATGAAACCGGACATGATGATCGGATCAATTGCCAAGCCGAGTAGGTTGTTGAGCATTCCTGCGGTAACATAAGTAACCGCTGCTGTTACCGTGAACATAGCGACAAGACTGATCAGGAAGTAAAGCCAAATTGCCCATTGCCCTTGTTTTTTATAGCCTTCCAATAGATGTTGCCCTGTGGCACCTGCGTAGCGACTTCCAAACTCAAAGAAAGGATACTTGAAAAGGTTGGCCAACACAATAAAAGCAACCAAGGCAAAGCCGTAGTCTGCTCCTGCTCGTGTCGATTGAACCAAATGGGAAACACCAATGCAAGTACTTGCGAAAAGAATTCCTGGGCCAAAGGCACTCCAGAGTTGTTTGCGATCTGTTTTCATAAAAATCAGACCAAAATAGACAAAGGTGAGCGAATTAAACAGTCAAATTATTTGGCTAATCACGTCAATATGGCGCAATAATTAGTGAAAACTTAAATAAACCGGCCAATATGGCATTGAAAATGACTTGGTACAATTTTCACTTATGGGTAAATAAATAAAATTGAAAACTTAAAATTTTAACGATATGAACTTAGTAAAGAGAAATTCAGACTGGTTATTTCCAACAAGGGTAGACAATGTATTTGATCGTTTTTTCAATGATCACTTCCACGAAAGCACAACGACATTTAATCCGAGAGTAGATATTGCCGAGACGGAAAAAGGTTTTGAGATCGAATTGGCTGTGCCTGGTTTCGATAAGAAGAACTTTGAGGTCGATTTGAATGACGGATTACTGACGATTTCTGGCGAACGAAAATTCGAAAACAAAGAAACGGACAAAAACTTCTACTCGATCCAAACTGAGTACGGAAGCTTTAAAAAATCTTTCCAGTTACCTGAACATGTCATCGGAGAAAAGATTGAAGCCAGCTATACAAACGGCATCTTGGTTATTCGTGTGCCAAAAGATGATTCGAAAAAACTGGTTTCAAAGATTACAGTGAAATAAGCATAGGGTTGTTGAGGTTGAAGAGGGGTCGCATCGCGACCCTTTTTTTTGTTAATAGCTGTTAAGAATGCAATTGATATTTCATTAAATTAAACCCTCTGCTTCGACAGTCGTTTATCATTTCACATTAATTGCATAGGTATGATCAGCAAAAGACAGTTCTTTCTTGGTTTATTGGCATCCTCATTATTAGGCGGCTTAGTTGTTTTATTGGGGCTAATGATCATCAAACCAAATTCAGAAATGTCTCAACAGGCCAGCGCTAGTGTGCCTGTGACCAGTGCGTTTGGTGACATTGACAGAAGTGCCAAAACCTATGTGGTGCCTGAAGGGATCAATTTTGTAAAAGCCTCCAGAGCGATAGTTCCAGCTGTAGTTCACATTACCAATAGGTCGAGAATAAGTGGTCGATCAAGGGGTTGGTCAAAGCTTTTTGGAGAGCGGAGGATGAGACAATCGACTGGGTCGGGTGTTCTGATTTCTGCAGATGGCTATATCACCACAAATTATCATGTGGTAGAAGACGCCGATGAGCTAGAGGTCAGACTTGATGATAATCGCAGAATAAATGCTAGTGTAGTTGGAGTAGATCCCGATACAGACCTTGCACTCATCAAAATTGATGCTGGAGGTGAATTGCCTTTTGTGGATTTTGGCGATTCTGATCAGGTGGAAATCGGCGAGTGGGTGTTGGCTGTTGGCAATCCCTTTGACCTTAATAATACGGTGACTGCGGGTATTATATCGGCAAAAGCCAGAAACATCAATTTGATTAGCGGAAGACAAAATCAGTACGGTATCGAATCGTTTATTCAAACAGATGCAGTAGTAAATAGAGGGAATAGTGGAGGAGCCTTGGTAAACCTTGATGGTGATTTGATCGGAATCAACACGGCGATTGCTACAAATACGGGAACATTTAATGGATATTCATTCGCAGTACCGTCCATCTTAGTGAAAAAGGTGATGGATGACCTTTTAGAGTTTGGGGATGTGCAGCGAGGTTTACTAGGTGTCCAGATCCGAGATGCTGACGGGCAATATACCAAAGAGCTGAGCGGAGTTTACATCAGTGGGGTTAGTGCTGGTGGCGCCGCAGATAAGGCTGGGCTGGAGAGTGAAGACGTGATCATCGAAATTGATAATCGAGCGGTGAGAACGACAAGCGAACTACAAGAATTTGTTGCGAGAAAAAGACCAGGAGATGAGATCAAAGTCAAATTTAAAAGAGGAGGCGGTATCCAAGAGGTCGCATTGACCCTTATGAAAAAGGAAAATTTCGTCGCCGCCAATACTCCTGAAGAAGTTACCCTTACTTATGAAATTCAAGGTGCTTTGTTTACTGATGTCAATGATGAAGTTAAGCGAAAGCTAAGAATTGAAGGAGGAGTCCAGCTCTCCAAAATGCAAGAAGGCGCATGGCAAGAAGCAGGCATCAAGGAGGGTTTTGTCATTACTAAGGTCGGCGATCAGGATATCGACAACTTAGAAGAGTTCCAGCAAATTCTTGACACCAAGAAGAGAGATTTTTACGTCATGGGAAAATATCCAAACGGCGACAAAGAATATTTCAAGATTGACTGGTAAATCAGCTTGAATGCTCGCCTTTCTGTCGGTATCAAGCGATTAGTCTTCAAGGCTTTTGTTCCTCTCTGAAAATTCCTGTAACTATGAGTTCATTTTTCAAAAGGACTTAATCTATGGATATTCAGAACGGTTTCGGCATTTCAGATGCACTTCAAAAACTAGGGGTTCAACAGTCAAATCATGGGACATCGACTGGCGCTAAAAGTTTTGGCGCGAGTAGTACCATCAGTTCGTTTTCACCCGTCAATGGAGAAGAGATAGGGCAGGTCACAGCCACCACTCCAGAGGAGTATGAGCAAGTAGTAACGACAGCACAAGAGGCATTTCAAGAATGGCGAAATTGGCCGGCACCACAGCGTGGTGAAGTAGTGCGTCAGTTGGGTCAGAAGTTAAGAGAGTATAAGGCTGAATTAGGTAAGCTGGTTTCTTTCGAGATGGGCAAGTCTTATCAGGAAGGGCTAGGAGAAGTGCAGGAGATGATAGATATATGCGATTTTGCCGTAGGATTGTCACGGCAACTGCACGGTTTGACCATCAAATCTGAGCGTCCCGATCACCACATGCAAGAACAATGGCATCCCTTAGGAGTGGTTGGGATCATCTCAGCATTTAACTTCCCTGTGGCTGTTTGGTCTTGGAACACCGCCATCGCTTGGGTTTGTGGTGACGTCTGTATCTGGAAGCCTTCGGAGAAGACCCCTTTAACAGGAATCGCCTGTCAGCATATTGCCAATGAGGTGTTTCAAGCCAATGATGTGCCTGAGGGTGTCTCGTGTTTGATAAACGGCGACTATCAAGTGGGAGAGCTAATGACCAAAGATGAGCGAGTTCCGCTGGTTTCTGCAACAGGTTCCATTCGCATGGGGAAAGTCGTGGGTCAAGCGGTTGCAGCACGTTTAGGAAAAACTATTCTAGAATTGGGCGGTAACAATGCCATCATCGTTACGCCAGAGGCTGATCTGAAAATGACCGTAATCGGTGCTGTTTTTGGCGCGGTTGGAACGGCGGGTCAACGGTGTACCTCAACCAGAAGACTAATTGTGCATGAAGATGTATACGATAACGTAAAGAACGCCATTGTTGATGCCTACGCACAATTGAGAATTGGAAATCCGTTGGACGAAAAAAATCATGTGGGGCCGCTCATTGATACTGCAGCGGTAAATGCCTATGAAAAGGCGATTAAAAAAGCACAAACCGAAGGAGGTAAGGTATTGATTGAAGGGGGAGTTTTAACTGGTGAAGGATATGAAAGTGGTTGCTATGTGAAGCCTTGTATCATTGAGGCCGAAAATAGTTTTGAGATCGTACAAGAAGAGACTTTTGCACCCATTCTTTATCTCATTAAATATTCGGGTGATGTACATGAGGCCATTGCTTTGCAAAATGGTGTCAAGCAGGGGCTTTCTTCTGCCATCATGACCAATAGTATGCGTGAAGCGCATATTTTCTTATCAGCAGCTGGTTCAGATTGTGGTATTGCCAATGTGAATATCGGTACATCGGGTGCTGAGATCGGAGGTGCTTTTGGAGGTGAAAAAGAAACAGGTGGAGGTAGAGAGTCTGGCTCTGATGCATGGAAGGCATACATGCGCCGACAGACCAATACCTTGAATTATGGTATTGGATTGCCACTCGCTCAAGGAATCAAATTCGACTTTTAGAAAGTAAAGACTATATCAAGTAATGGAAAGAATCCACGTGTGACCAACAGGTCAACCGTGGATTTTTTATTGATCAACCGTAAACCACCTGAGAAAATAGCGTCCTCGCCCGAAGTTAAAATGTAATTTTCGGTGATTAGCGAAAAGCGCTTGGAGATTCGAGTCATACCTCCAATGGTAAGCACGCCACTTTGGTCGAATTGTTCTTCTGCAAACGCAAAACCAGTGCCTACTGTAAGATTGTGCTCTTGGTCTCCGTAGGTAAGCAATGCATTGATGGTGCCTAGGCTGAGGTCACTCGTAATGTCCCCAAGCCCGAAGAGGTAAGTTCCAGAAGCTGCAATATGTAGCTTTGAACCTATTTGTCTTCCGTATTTCAAGTTGGTTAGAAAAGCAGGAGATCCACTGAATAGGGTGACTAGCTCAGTGCCCGCCATCACTGAAAAATGATCGCTGACACCGTAGCCGAATATGTTGATCAGGCCGTAAATATTTTGATAATATCCTTCTCCTTTTGGAAGGTTCAAGGCAGATTGGCCTAGGAAGTAACGTGTAGGATTTGGGTTTTGACGCCATGATTTGTCGTTTAGGTAAACAATCCGCTTAATGTTTTCCCTTTTGAATGTAAGTAGGCCTAATTCTTGATTTTGAAAGACTACTTCAAGTTCATTGATTGAAATCAGTTCCCCGATGAGTTCAGAGCCATCGGTCAATTCAATACTTACCATTTGCGGATTCTCTTGAGCAGATACATTCAAGCTCATCATGAGCAATAGAAATAAGAGAAGGACTACATTAAATTTCATGAGCGCTGATGGACATTAAATAGAAAGGTAGGCATGGCCGAATTTAGCGAAACGTTGAGTAATTTCATTCTTCAGCTTAAGCTGCTTTAAATTTTTGGTAAACGGAATGAATAAATATGAATTCTTTTAAGCTTACACTGCTTGTTTTTCTTTTCACCGGGTTCAATTGTTTTGCACAATCAGAGGCTGCTGTGGTAAAGGCAGTAATTGATCAGATGTTTGATGGAATGCGAAAAGGTGATAGTGCATTGGTGCATAAGGTATTTATAGATGAAGTCAAAATGGAAACCATTGTCACTTCTGCCAATGGTGAAGGGCAGTTAAGGACCAGTTCCCTATCGAGTTTTTTGCAGGCGGTAGGCACACCGCATGACGAAGTTTGGGATGAAAGATTACTTGATTACCAAATAACGATTGAGGGGGCAATGGCGTCAGTTTGGACTCCTTATGAGTTCTACAGAGGGGAGGCGTTCTCGCATTGTGGTGTTAATTCTTTTCAACTGGCGAAGTTGTCTGGAGAATGGAAGATTATCTATTTGGTTGACACGAGAAGAAGAGAGGGTTGTAAATAAAAAAAGGAGCCCTAAGCTCCTTTTTTTATTTCGTCTTTCTAAAGTGATCCGTCAAGATGTGTTTCACTGAAACTCTTTGAGAATCACGGTGAAGATTGATTTTTGCAGTCCCTACTTTTTGTCCTCCATTAGTAGTCGCATTAACCGTTTTTAGGGCTTCCATTACTATTATAGTTTTACTTTTAAAAAATTTCTTAAACCGTAAATTGGGTGTTATCCCATTCCTCTTTGGCAAATGTATGCAAACGATTGCACTTACCAAGTATCACGGTAAAAAAAATGCTAAACCTTCATCAATTTTTGTAAGACTTAAATTCAGAAGAATAGTTGAAATTTTTGGTAACAGATGTCACACAATAGACTGATAAAAATCAGTAAAGCCTTTTGTAACAGGCCAGCTTGTAGGGTGGCTTCCCCGGTAATCTCATTTTGATGAATATATTAAGCACAAAAAAAGCTTAACATCTCTGTCAAGCTTTTAAGCAGTCCCTAGGGAGGATGTTGCGTTTCACAAATACTCCTGAGGAGTATTTGCGCAACAGGCCAGCTTGTAGGGTGGCTTCCCCGGCAATCTCATTTCGATGAATATATTAAGCACAAAAAAAGCCTAACATTTCTGTTAAGCTTTTAAGCAGTCCCTAGGGGAATCGAACCCCTGTTTCCAGGATGAAAACCTGGCGTCCTAACCCCTAGACGAAGGGACCATTCAGTGCAGAGGAGGAGGGATTCGAACCCCCGGTACCTTGCGGTACAACGGTTTTCAAGACCGCCGCATTCGACCACTCTGCCACTCCTCTAAAGTGATCTTTCCGATTTGGACTGCAAAGATAACGGGAAATTTATTCTGACAAACACCTAGTTAGAATTTTCTTCCTTTAGCTTGTCATTTTTCGCCATGTCTATGGCCGCATTCATTTCATAGCCAACGAGCAGTATGAGTGAGAGCATGTATAACCAAAGCATGAGCACAATGACCACTCCAATTGAGCCGTAAAGCTTATTGTAAGTGCCGAAGTTATTGACGTAAAATGAAAAGCCAGCTGAAGCTAAAATACAGGCGATGGCTGCGAAAACTGATCCAATGCTGAGGAAATGGAACCTTTCGTGAACAGCAGGAGCAAAATAGTAAATACAAGAAATCGAAAACTGAAAGGATACATAAAGTACAACGATGCGTAAAATTAGAATCGTGTCTAGTGAAATGACCGCTTCGATATTCTCTTTCAAATGCGTCAGTTCCAAGAGTTGTTGCCCTACGACCAAAAGTCCAATAGCAATAATGATAGAGAAGGCCATCATAAAAAGGAGGAAGGTCGCGATCATCCTCATCTTGATAAAGCCACGTGTTTCTTTTGTTTTATAACTAGAATTGAACGCACTCATCAAACTGGTCATTCCATTGGTGGAGAGGAATAGTGTAAGTAGGAAGTTGAATGAGAGTAAACCACCTCGCTGCTGACCGATAATATCCGTGATCGTTGCTTCAGCTGCCAGGTACAGGTTTTCTGGTAACAGATTTTCTAAAAATAGAATGATGTCTTCATTCGTGATCTCAGGGAAAAAATTTTGAATGTAGGGCGTTAGGGTAAATAGAAAAATAATCCCTGGAAAAATAGCCACCGTGAAGCTATAGGATACGGCATTGGTTCTGTCCAAAATGATCGGATTACTCATCTTTTTGAGAAAGATGATGATCGCCTCGTAAAGCCCTGTTTTATGTTTTCCTAGCTTAATGTGTTGCAATACACTGATGAACCGCTTAAATAAGGGTTGCCTTTCGAGCCAGCTGATGAGTTTTGCCGTCATGCGTAGTAAGGTTTCATGATGCTTAAAAGAGACTCGGGAGCACGTACTGGCTTATTATTGGCCATATTCAGGAAAACTAAAGTGGTTGACCCTGAATTGAGCAATTCATTTTGTTCATTCGTGATCTTGTATTCAAATAGCATTTTCACTGAAGGCAATTTAGGAACGCTAACTTCAATGGTCAAGAGCTCGTCGTATTTCGCCGGTTTTAAAAAATTTGAATGCAAGTCTAGTACAGGCATCATCACACCTTGCGCCTCCATTTGGGCATAATCAAAGCCGAGCTGACGAAGGGCTTCCACTCTAGCTACTTCATAATACGTGGCATAATTGCCATAATAGACAAAAGCCATTTGGTCGGTTTCGGCATAGCGTACCCTAACTTGAGTGGAGGCTGTATACATTATCTATAAATGTTTCGTTGGTTCAGCGCTTCTTGAAAAAGCTTTGCGTTTCGATTATGCTCTCGAAGTGTCGTTGCAAATCGATGATAGCCCGAAAAATCTTCTTTTGCACACATGTAAATGTAATTGTGCTCTTCATGATTCAATACGGCCTCAATGTTTTGAATTGTGGGTAAGTTGATCGGGCCTGGAGGAAGGCCAGCGTAGCGATAGGTATTGTATGGACTATCCACACGCGTGTCCTTAATTAATATGCGTTGAATTGTAAAATCACCCAAGGCAAATTTCACCGTCGGATCTGCTTGTAGTTTAATGTTCTTTTGAAGTCTATTATAATAGAGACCGGCAATGGTGCTGCTTTCATCTGATTTAATACTTTCTGCTTGCACGATAGACGCCAGCGTGGAAACTTCCTTTGGTGTGAGTCCCATTTTCTCAGCTTTTTTTAGGCGTTCGCTGTTCCAGAATTTTTGGTACTCTGCATACATTCTTTCGAAAAGCTCATCAGCGCTAATGGTCCAATAGACTTGGTAGGTATTCGGAATAAACATGGACATGATGTTGTCATCATTGAAACCGTACTTCTTTTGAACCACCTCATCATTGAGCTTTTTTAAAAAAGTAAGACTGTCTAAACCGATGGTATTAGTGATCTTTCCGGCAAGTTCTTCCTTCAAGCGAATATTATTGAAGGTGATTTCGATAGGAACTTGATCTCCGGAACGTAGCATTCTGATGGCCTCTAAGTTGGTCATCTTCGTTTCAAACTCATAGACGCCAGGCTTGACAAGTTCTTGATAGCCTAACGTTTTGGCAACAAAGCTGAACGATAAGGCATCTTGAATGATTTTCGCATTGTAGAAATCGTTTCTAACAGAATCAAAAGTGTCATCATTATCGATTAAGACAATCCGACTGCGATCATTTTCTTCCGTGAGAATATTGGCGCCAAAAAAAAGTTGGTAGAAATAGAATGAAAAAGAGGTGAGCACCACGGAAAAGATCACCATGCCCAATAAGAGACGTTTTCTTTTTTTCATAGGCCGCAAAAATAGTCAATTTGTTCTAACTTGGTCTTTCAAAAAAAGCTCATGTCCTGCGAATTCATCAAGCTTTATGAAGAAAACCCTGAAGAGAAAAAGCTAAGGCACATCGTTGACGTGTTGAATGACGGAGGAGTCATTATTTATCCAACCGATACGGTCTATGGCATTGGCTGTGACTTCTCTAATTCCAAAGCTGTTCAACGGATCTGTCAGCTCAAAGATACCAGTCCGCAATCGCTTTCATTCATTTGTTATGATCTAAGTGAGATCTCTTCTTATACAAAGGGGCTGAGTACAGCCGTTTTTAAAGTCATGAAAAAGGCTCTTCCAGGTCCTTTCACCTTTATTCTCAATGCGAATAGCAATGTGCCAAAAGTGTTGAATGCCAAAAAGAAAACAGTGGGTATTCGTGTACCTAACAACAATATTCCAAGGCAATTGGTGAATATGCTTGGTCGTCCGATCATCACTACTTCATTAAAAGATGATGACGAGGTGTTGGAATATTCCACCGATCCTGAACTCATTTTTGAAAAGTATCAACATCATGTGGATTTGATCATTGATGGTGGTTATGGAGGCAATGTTCCTTCCACTATTGTAGACTGCTCAGGAGACCAAATTGAAATTGTAAGAGAAGGGTTGGGGGATATCAACGATTTTCTTTGATCCATGAAGATCGTAGTTGAAGCACAGTATTTTCCTCCCGTTGCTTACTTCTGGTTGCTTAATCAATCGCAAGAGGTGGTGATTGATACCCATGAATACTTCGTTAAACAGACGTATAGGAATCGCATGAGGGTCAATGGTGCTAATGGTCCACTTAGCCTCACCATTCCTATTCAACATCAACAACCAAAAATGCCAATGAAAGAGGTGAAGGTCGATCATCGCGAGCATTGGCGCAAACAGCATTGGAGAAGTATTCAATCCGCTTATGGCAAGGCGCCATTTTTTGATCACTTCGCTCCTTATGTTGAACCTTTATTTCTTACGGAGAAGACCTTTCTGATGGATTATCTAGCTGAAAGTCTGACAATCTGTCAACGCCTAATGCAAAGCCGTTATCCGATTAGTTTCAGTGAAAAGTACATTGAAACTAGTCAAGAGGCCGATTTCGATTTTAGGTCCTCGATAACTCCTAAAACCGATACAAGCAATTTGGCAGGCTTTTCTCCAAAAGCCTATTTTCAACTCTTTGGCAAAGACTTTGTACCCAATATGAGCATCTTGGATCTTCTTTTTTGTGAGGGTCCAAATACCGTATCGTTCATCGAAGGATCGGGTAAAATTAAAAAGGAACAATTACAGAAAACGTCTCGTTTTCTTTTATAATGATAAGGTATTAGTTCTTATATTGATTTCTTGAATTAATACCTGCAGAAAGGGATTTAATGGAAGCAAAATTTTCAAATAGAGTTAAAGAGGTGATTTCCTTGAGTCGTGAAGAAGCCTTGCGCTTAGGGCATGATTACATCGGGACTGAACATCTTTTACTCGGAATGATTCGTGAAGGAGAAGGAGTAGCGGTCAGCATATTAAAAAAGTTAGGCACTTCGCTAGAAGAGCTGCGGGAAGCCGTAGAGCGCGCTACAAAAGGCACAGCCAATCACAATGTAAAAAACCTGGCCAATATTCCATTGACCAGACAATCTGAAAAGGTGTTGAAGATCACCTATTTGGAGGCAAAAATATTCAAAAGTCAATTGATTGGGACGGAGCACTTGCTACTGTCGATCTTACGTGATGAAGACAATATTGCCACGCAGATTTTAGAGAAATTCGATGTGAACTATGAGGTGGTTAAAGAAATGCTAGAATATCAAAGTGATAATCCAATCGCTTCGTCTGATACAGATGAACCAGAAGAAGAATCCGGTAGAATGTTTAGTGGAGGAGGTTCTGGTGGCGGAGGTGAGCGGCCATCTGGTAAAGGCTCTGAGAAATCAAGGACGCCCGTGCTGGATAATTTTGGTCGAGACCTTACGAAATACGCAGAAGATGATAAGCTCGATCCAATTGTTGGTCGTGATAAAGAAATCGAACGTGTTGGTCAAATCTTATCGCGTAGAAAAAAGAATAACCCCATCTTAATTGGAGAACCTGGTGTGGGTAAAAGTGCTATTGCTGAAGGGCTCGCTTTGCGAATCATTCAAAAGAAAGTTTCCAGGGTACTCTTTAATAAACGAGTGGTCACTCTTGATCTAGCTTCCTTAGTGGCGGGCACAAAATATAGAGGCCAGTTCGAAGAGCGCATGAAGGCGGTCATGAATGAATTGGAGAAATCACCTGATGTGATACTCTTCATTGATGAGTTGCATACTATTGTTGGTGCTGGTGGAGCTTCTGGCTCCCTAGATGCTTCCAATATGTTCAAGCCAGCTTTAGCGAGGGGTGAGATCCAATGTATTGGTGCTACGACCCTAGATGAATACCGTCAGTACATTGAGAAGGACGGTGCTTTGGCCAGAAGGTTCCAGCAGGTAATGGTGGATCCAACCACTCCGGAAGAGACCATCCAGATCTTGGATAACATCAAGCAAAAGTATGAAGAGCATCATCATGTAAATTATACTGAAGATGCCATTAAGGCATGTGTTAGCTTGTCAGATCGATATATTTCAGATCGTTTCTTGCCAGATAAAGCCATTGATGTGTTGGATGAAGCTGGGGCTAGGGTGCATATAAACAACATCCATGTGCCTGATGAGATCGTGAAGTTGGAAGAGTCAATCGAAGACATCAAGAAAGAGAAGAATCGAGTAGTGAAAAGCCAAAAATATGAAGAGGCGGCGCAGCTACGAGATAAAGAGAAAAAACTGATCGATCAACTTGACCAAGCAAAAGCGAGGTGGGAGGAAGATAGTAAGTTGAAGCGTTACACCGTTGATGAAGACAATGTAGCGGAGGTAATTGCGATGATGACTGGTGTTCCTACTAGACGTGTTGCTCAGAATGAGCAAGAAAAACTGGTGGGCATGGGTGATCAACTCAGTGGAAAAGTGATTGGGCAGGATGAAGCCATCAAGAAACTAACCAAGGCGATTCAAAGAACCCGTGTGGGTTTAAAAGATCCGACCAAGCCAATTGGAACTTTCGTCTTCTTAGGCCCAACAGGTGTGGGGAAAACAGAACTTGCCAAAGTGCTTTCTACCTACTTGTTTGACAAGGAAGATTCGCTGATTCGCATCGACATGAGTGAGTATATGGAGAAGTTCTCTGTATCAAGGTTAGTCGGAGCGCCTCCAGGTTATGTGGGATATGAAGAAGGTGGTCAATTGACCGAAAAAGTTAGAAGAAAACCTTATTCTGTGGTGTTGCTTGATGAAATTGAAAAAGCACATCCAGATGTATTCAATATTTTATTACAAGTATTGGATGACGGCATCTTAACTGATGGACTTGGGAGAAGAGTAGACTTTAGAAATACCATCATCATTATGACCTCAAATATTGGGGTCAGAGACTTGAAAGATTTTGGTACCGGCATTGGGTTTAGTACGCAAGCCAAAAAAGATAGTGAAGACACTATCATGAAGGATACCATTCAGAAGGCCCTGAAGAAAACATTTAGTCCAGAGTTTTTGAATAGACTTGATGATGTGATCATCTTCAATTCACTAAGCAGAGAAGATATCCACAAGATCATTGATATCTCATTGAAGAAATTGTTTGATAGGATTGCGGCAATGGGCTATAAGGTGACCTTGACGGAGAAAGCAAAAGATTTCTTAGCAGAGAAGGGTTATGATCCTCAATATGGGGCAAGGCCTTTGAATCGAGCGATTCAAAAATACTTGGAAGACCAAGTTGCGGAGGAAATCCTGAAAGGAGAGATCAATGAAGGTGATACCTTACAAGCTGATCATGATGGAAAGTCTGAAGAGCTGAAAATTAAGATCAAGAAAAAGAGGGCGTCAAAGAAAAAAGAGGAAGACTCTAAAGAATAATTCAAAGCCGGCTTCAGCCGGTTTTTTTTATGTCCAAAGTTCAAGGGCTATATAAATTAAAAGGAGCCCCTTCTGAGCTCCTTTTCTTCAACCAAAATATATAGTATATGAACACTATAATCTATCTATTTAAAAACGGATCGGAAAACTTTTCTTCTGTAACGAAACTTTCGTCAGTTAGCGTATGAAGAAATGCAACTAATGCATCAACTTCTACTCTGTTCAAGTTCATTCTCCTCACCTGATTACCCTGTACGCGTAACCGAGCATCGAGGTTTGGATTATTCCGTATTCCGTTATTATAAAAATCAATAACCTCCCGTAATGTTTCGAATCTTCCATCATGCATGTAAGGAGCAGTTAAGGCAATATTGCGAAGAGAGTTGACTTTGAACTTCCCATTGTCATTAGTATTGCCAGTGACTGCTCCTAAACCCAAGTCAGGAAAACCTGCATCAAGGCCATTATTTCTTGCTCTATCACCTGAAAAAGTAACGTTGTCGTGGCAATTACTACATTGCGTTCTTCCGCTGAAGAACAAGTTCTTGCCCAAATTTTCTAATTCCGAAAAGTTTGGGAAATCTTCTCCCTCATCACTATTCGCGGCGTTAAGACCTTCATCATACCTGGCTTCGAATGATACCATGGATCGAATGAATTGTGCTAGCCCGGCAGCGACACGTTGGCTTGTGATTTCTTCATCCCCGAAGGCAGCTTCGAAAAGGGGCTCGTAATAATCGGCAGACTGAATTTTGGATACCATTTCATCCAAGCTGAGTCCCATTTCTACTTCATCTTGAATGGGTATCAGTACCTGTTCTTCTAAGCTTGCAGCACGTTCGTCCCAAAAAAAACGTCCATTGTTGTAGTATTTGGCATTGGCCAAACCCATTGAATTACGTCCTGTCTCACCTCCTTCAAATCCAATGCTCAATCGCGCTGGATCAGCGAAACCGTTGGATTGAATGTGACAAGATGCACAGGCAATCGTGTTGTTGACTGATAGTGTTTTGTCGTAAAACAGCACGCGGCCAAGCGTGGCCCCCGCATCTGTCACCATATTGTTTGCAGGGGTATTGTCAATTTCTGCTGTAGGCCCGAAAAAATGATCAGGAAGATCAAGAGAACTGTAATTGAACGGTGTTTCTGGTAATTCTAGATCTGCGGTGAAGGTCGTTTCTTGCTCTTCAAGCAGTTGTTCCGTTGCTTCTTCCATATTGTCATTAGTGCATGAAAGCAATACACAAAATGCGAAAAGTGTTGCGGTTACGTGTTTCATACAGACAAATTCAATGGTTAAAAAATAGAGGTGGTTGCCCACCTCCAACTTCTATAAGGCTATCTACCTCTTCGTGGTTGTCGATCTTTTTTTCTGGTAAGCTGATGATTGAAAGCGACTAGTTGCTCTTCGGTTAAAACGGATTTGACATTTGCTGTCTGGTCAATGTTCATTTTCATCAGCTGCGCCTTTATATCCGTTATGTTTTCAATTACCCTACCTGCTTCCTTTTTATTGATCACATCTTCGGTCATCAAAGTTTGGAGTTGTGCTTCCAACTCATTGATTTGATTCTTTAAGGGTAAGGCTTCCTTTTCGTGTGCAACTTTGAATGTTTTTAGATGAGATGCTTGTTCCTCCGTTAGGTTCGGAATTCTTGGAGGGCGTTGGCCTCGTTGTTCTTTGCCAAACTGTTCTTGCTTTCCTCTTCTTTGATGAGCTGGAATATCTTGTGCATAAAGGCCTAGGTTCAAAGTGAACATCAATAAGGCTGATGCGGCTAACATGTTTAGATTTAATCTTTTCATTTTTCTACGATTTAAAATTCAATACTTAGATACTCATGCAGCGAAAAGTTTATTTATGAAATGGTTAAAGGATGTTAATTTGACTTTTCCAGCCATTTCAGCAATATTCTGAAGCCATTTTAGCTTACGATTAAGAAGTATAGACGCAGCATATAGCAGCGACTTATCGGTTTAATGGCTAACTTGATCAATGAAAAATAGCATGCATGAAGGGAGTTCAGATTAGCGGTGAAACAGTACAAGCGGGTGAGGAGCGCGTCATCAATGTCAACATTGCACGACTTCCATCTTATACGGATATTGACCTCAATATCACGGTCGCCCGATCAAAAAAGCCAGGACCAACCTTGCTGCTTTCGGCAGGTCTTCATGGCGATGAGATCAACGGTACAGAGATCGTGAGACGGATGATTGAAAAAAGGGAGCATGTGCCAGCAATCGGTACAGTAATTTGTATTCCGATCATCAATATGTTCGGTTTTATCAATTTTAGCAGGTATGTGCCTGATGGGAAAGATGTAAACCGGTCTTTTCCCGGCAACAGGAATGGCTCTTTGGCTGCCCGAGTGGCCTATTACCTCACGAAGAACATCATTCCTTTGGTCGATGTTGGACTCGATTTTCATACAGGAGGAGCTGATCGGACGAACTATCCTCAAATTAGAGCAGCGTTGAAGGACGAAAGGAATCGGGAATTAGCGGATGCATTTCAACCCCCATTCATACTCAACTCACCTTTTCGACCGAAGTCATTCCGGCAAACTGCAGCGAAGGAGGGTAAACACATCTTAGTGTATGAAGGAGGAGAGTCTGCTCGTTTTGATGAGCAAGCCATACAAACAGGTAAAGAAGGAGCATTACGAGTGATGCAATTTTTAGGCATGCGAGATGAAGCGCCTTCTGCTCGTGAGCAGTCGAGAGTAATCCATCATTCGTCTTGGGTAAGAGCAAAGAAATCAGGTATATTCTTGGCGAAGGTACGCTCTGGAGAATATGTGAAAAAGAACCAAGTCATCGGTTTTATTGCGGAGCCATATGGTGCAAGTAAGCAACAAATCAAAAGCCCTGCGACAGGGTATATCATAGGGCTCAATAATAATCCACTCGTTCATCAAGGTGATGCCATCATGCACATTGGAATAGTCAAGTAGCCATGGACTCAAGAAACGCCTATATAGACGACATTTATCAATTGGTCGAAAGCAACGACCGAGATGGTCTTCATCAGTTAATCGAAGAATTAAAAACGGAAGACCTTGTCTATGCCTACAATAGGTTCAATCGTTCAGATCAAATAGCGCTAGTCAATCTGTTAAGTGCTGAAGATGCAGCATTACTGATTGAGCGTATTCCACAAAGCCAAGCCATTGAGGCCATAGAAAATGCAGAAGTGTCGACTGCGGCTTCAATCCTAAATGAGCTATACAGCGATGAGCAAGTAGATATTCTTGGAGAGATGGACGTTGATGAGGCGGAAGCTATTCTCGATGAGATGATTCCCTCTGAAGCAGAGAATATCAGACGACTGATCGACTATGATAAAGAATCTGCTGGTGGTCTCATGGTCACGGAATACTTGGCTTTTCAGGCAGATATGACGGTTGTCCAAACCGTGAAAGAGCTACAAGAGAATGCAGATACCTACGAAGGCTATTCTGTTCAATACATTTATGTGATACGCGGTGAAAGATTCGTGGGAGTGCTCCAGATCAGAGATCTATTGTTGTCAAAACCGAATACAAAATTAGAGGACATCGCGATCAAGAATACCTTTACTCTTCACCCAGAGGCAACCTTAGAGGATGTTATAGGCTTCTTCAATAAGTATGATTTTTATGGAGTACCGATCGTCGATGGCGAAGAGCATCTTTTAGG
>Ga0209654_1001593_pt1 | contig 17654 bp, 16 predicted proteins | sample SaaInl1SG_22_DNA_FD_184646 | JGI IMG/M metagenome (GOLD analysis project Ga0209654, IMG submission 184646) | Marine microbial communities from expanding oxygen minimum zones in the Saanich Inlet - ESP_161SG_22_DNA (SPAdes) (version 2) | ecosystem: Environmental > Aquatic > Marine > Intertidal... | reverse complement strand
GAACAGGCCGAAGTGATCGAATAATTCAGGCCTTTGATTTTGAAGAATGTCGCAATACAGGCAGACACAGTTGACGACATACAGCGCGGCACCATGTACGGGCCAACACGCTTTGGACCTTTTTCCCGCGTTGTATCAAACGCTGTCAGCATATTAGCCGTAGACGGGCCGCCAGAACCGGCAATCAGGCCGGTGCGTGGGTTTGACACTTCATCTTCGCTGAGGCCTGCATCGGCAATTGCCTGTTCCATAGCCAACACGGCATAGGCCGCGCCCTCGCCCATAAAGCGCATCTGTTTGCGGTCAATATGTTCGGCAACATTCATTTTTACGGTGCCATGCACCTGACTACGAAAGCCCAGTTCGGTATATTCCGGTGCGGCGACAATGCCTGATTTTCCGTCACGCAAAGATTGGGTTACCTCGGCGACATCATTGCCGATTGAAGAGACAATCCCTATGCCAGTAATAGCAACACGGCGCATGTCTATTCTCCTTCAGGCTTGAACAGGCCAACGCGAATATCGTTGGCTTCAAAGACAACCTCACCGTCACACAGAACCTTGCCATCAGCAATGCCCATAACCAACCGGCGCATGATCACCCGTTTAAGGTCGAGACGGAATGTCACTTTTTTGTTTGTCGGCAGAATCTGGCCAGTGAATTTTACCTCACCAACAGATAGCGCACGGCCCCGGCCCTCGCCGCCGGACCAGCCAAGGAAAAACCCGACCAATTGCCACAAAGCATCCATGCCCAGACAACCTGGCATCACCGGATCACCCTCAAAATGACAGGGGAAAAACCACAAATCGGGGTGAATATCAAACTCGGCGTCGATCTGGCCTTTGCCAAATTCCCCGCCCTCACTGTCAATATTGGTAATGCGGTCGCACATCAGCATCGGTGGCATCGGCAATTGCGGATTGCCGGGGCCGAACATTTCGCCCTTCGCGCATGAAATTAGCTCGTCATAAGTGAAAGAATTTTGATTGCTTGGCGACATAAAAGTTTCCTTAATCTTGAATAGTCCGCGTTGTCTTTTACGGAACATCCGATCTTAACAAAATAATCGGGTCTAAACCAACCGGATTAAGCATTATTGAAATAGCGTCAGTGCCGTGTGACCTGAACCAATGGATAGGTGCCAATCGATAGGTGTCAAACACCAGCCTAAAAAAGCACGAAACAGGTAGCCAAGCCAAGGGATTATTGACAATTAAAACCGCCTCCGCCATTGTTCACCCATGTTGTTTAAGGATGTTGTGTGCTGTGAAATCTAAACGGACTTCCGTCCCTCTTTCAGAGGGTCAGGCTGCATTAGCAGATAAAATGCGTGATGCTGGGTTGCGGCCAACGCGCCAGCGTTTGCTTATTGCCGAACTATTGCTTGATGGACGGCATCGGCATGTAACGGCTGATAGCCTGCAGATTGAAATAACCAAGGCCGGAATAGTCGTTGCCGAAGGTACGGTTTACAACACGCTGAACCAGTTTACTGACGCCGGGTTATTACGCCGGGTTAATCTCAATAACGATTATAATGTGTTCGACACCAACATTCATCACCACCATCATTTTTATGATCAGGCAGCAGACCAGCTCTATGATATTCCGTCTGACCAGATGAGGGTGGCTGATTTGCCTAATCCGCCGGATGGCCACGATATCACTTCAGTTGACGTGATTATCCAGATTGCGCCAAAGGCCTAAATGGCCGGCTTGCACCACAGGCCTAAAGGCCTGCTTACACCAAAGGTCCTAAAGCCTTTGTAAAAAAGCACTTTAGAACCATTCTAATCTACTTGACCAACTTATCAGATATGTGATTTTCTGTTCTCAGAAATTCATTCCCAACGTGACTTTATTCGAAATGGAGATATTTATGGACGGCGAAAGCAAATGCCCAATCATGCATGGGGGACAAACCAGTGTTGCCGCAAGTGGCACATCCAATGCGGATTGGTGGCCAAACCAACTTAATTTGAGCATCCTTCATCAGCATTCACCGGCATCAAACCCGATGGATGAGGATTTCAATTATGCCGAGGCGTTTAACGCGCTTGATTATGATGCGCTAAAGGCCGATCTGCATGCATTGATGACGGATTCCCAAGATTGGTGGCCTGCTGACTATGGTCATTACGGCCCATTCTTTATCCGGATGACATGGCACGCCGCTGGTACCTATAGAACTGGTGACGGACGTGGCGGCGGCGGCACAGGCGCCCAGCGTTTTGCCCCGTTGAATAGCTGGCCAGATAACGGCAATCTCGATAAGGCGCGCCGTCTATTATGGCCGATCAAACAGAAATATGGCCAGAATATCAGCTGGGCTGATTTGATGATCCTTGCCGGTAATGTTGCCATTGAATCAATGGGCGGCAGAACGTTTGGCTTTAGTGGTGGTCGCGCCGATATCTGGGCACCAGAGGAAGATATCTATTGGGGTATCGAAACTGGCTGGCTCACCAGCAAGCGTTATTCAGGGGACCGCGAGCTAGCTAGCCCGTTGGCGGCTGTTGAAATGGGTTTGATCTATGTCAATCCAGAAGGTCCGGACGGTAATCCAGATCCACTCGCTAGTGCCCGTGATGTGCGTGAAACCTTTGCGCGCATGGCGATGAATGACGAAGAAACAGTGGCACTAGTTGCTGGTGGTCATACATTTGGTAAGGCGCATGGTGCTGGTGATCCAGCGCTGGTTGGTGCTGAGCCTGAAGGTGCGGCGATCGAAGCAATGGGTCTTGGCTGGTCTAACGGTCATGGCTCTGGCGTTGGCCGCGACACCACCACATCGGGTATTGAGGGCGCATGGACGGCCAACCCGACACAGTGGGATAACGGCTATTTTGACATGTTGCTAGGCTATGAGTGGGAGCTGACAAAAAGTCCGGCTGGCGCGCATATCTGGCATGCCGTTGATGCGAGCGAAGATCATTTGGCACCAGATGCCGAGGATGCATCAATCCGCGTACCTACAATGATGACAACAGCCGATATGGCAATGCGTGAGGATCCTGCTTACCGCAAGATTTCTGAGCGTTTTCATGCCAACCCGGAAGAATTTGCCGAGGCATTTGCCCGCGCATGGTTCAAGTTGCTCCATCGTGATATGGGACCGCGGGTGCGCTATATGGGTCCAGAGGCGCCAGAGGAGGAATTGATCTGGCAAGATCCAGTGCCTGCTGGCAATACCGGCTATGATGTTGATGCAGTGAAAGCCAAGATTGCGGCTAGCGGTCTTAGCATTCAGGAAATGGTTGAAACCGCTTGGGCCAGTGCCTCGACTTATCGTGGTTCGGACATGCGCGGCGGTGCCAATGGTGCCCGTATCCGCCTTGCCCCACAAAAAGACTGGGATGCAAACAAGCCTGATCAATTGGCGCGTGTGCTTGATGTCTTGTCGCCTATTGCGGCCGAAAGCGGTGCATCAATTGCGGATGTGATTGTGCTGGCTGGTAATGTCGGTGTTGAACAGGCAACAGGAATTGCGCCTGAATTTACCCCGGGACGCGGTGATGCGTCACAGGAACAAACCGATGTCGAGTCTTTCGCCGTACTAGAGCCGGCGGCCGATGGCTTCCGGAACTATCAGCAAGGCCCGAATGAGGTTAGCTCTGAGGAAATGCTGCTTGATAAAGCCCATCTATTGGGTCTGACGGCACCTGAAATGACAGTGCTTGTCGGTGGCATGCGTGACATTGGTATCAGTGCCAATAATCATGGCGTGTTCACCAAAACACCGGGCAAGCTCAGCGGTGATTTCTTCCGCACCTTGCTTTCGATGGATGTGCAGTGGAAGGCAACGGGCTATAATTCTTATGAAGCCACCAGCCGCGCCACAGGTGAAGTGCTACGCACAGCATCACGGGTTGACCTTGTATTTGGCTCAAACTCCCAGCTTCGCGCTCTTGCCGAAGTCTATGGCTCTAATGATGCGGGTGATAAATTCGCCGCTGACTTTGTGGCCGCGTGGACGAAAGTCATGAATGCAGACCGTTTTGACGTCGCCTAAAACGGCGCGTCATTACTGAAAAAGCAACGGCGCTTTGGGATATCCAAAGCGCCGTTTGCGTTAGCGTGAAATGCTCAGAATAAATATAGGGCCTAGTTAAGAACCTCGCCATCGCGCATGCCCCACAGGGCGTCACGGCTGACCCATCCACGCAAATCACCAACGGCGATCCGGCACCATTCAGCCGGACAGGATTGCAGCTCCAGCAAGGCCCCGCGTTCGGCAACAGCAACAATTTTTGCCGTGACTAGCGGTTTTTTGTGGATTTTTGCGGTACCGTTAACCACCAGAACCATCCGGCGCAGTGACAATAGCGATCCATGCATCCAACCGGTGGTGCCCTCATGATCGACGACTTTGCGCCACACACCAAATTCTGCCTCTACCAGCATGGGAAAGCCGGTGCGGTTATATTGCCATAGCACCTTATATTCATTGCCCGGCCCCTCCCGCATATTAGCTTTGTCAAATTTAAGCGTTACAAAGCGAGGCACAGCCTCACCACTGCCGCGCACGGTAAGTTTTGCCTCTTGGGCAAAAAGCGGCACCGGTTGGTGCATTGTGACCAAAATAGCGGTGGCACATGCAACCAACAGAGTTTTAGCCATATCGAATTGTTTTTTCATGGTGGCGTTGTTCTGGTAGTCTTTTGGTTAGAATTGGTGCAAATTGATAATCATTATATGGCCATGTAAATGACCCCAATCAACAATAGGACGCTTTGGCCTTAAGAATAGTATGTTTTTGGCGGCAAAGCCAGAGACCTTAGTTTTCATATTGAATTGAGAGATCGATAATGAGTCAACATAAACCAACCGTGGTTTTGACGCGCAAACTTCCAGACTCAATTGAAACGCGGATGCGCGAATTGTTTGATGCAAAGCTGAATGAGAGCGATGCAAGCCTTACCCCTGATCAATTAATCGAAGCCATGCAGACCGCCGATGTTCTGGTGCCAACGGTGACTGACAAAATTGATGCGGCGGTGATTAACGCGGCGGGCGACCGGCTAAAGCTGATTGCCTCTTTTGGCACTGGCGTTGACCATATTGATCTTGCCGCCGCCAAGGCCCGCGGCATTACCGTAACCAATACACCCGGCGTGTTAACCGAGGACACTGCCGATGTTGCTTTGGCTCTGATGCTGGCGGTGCCGCGCCGCATTGCCGAGGGTGACAAGCTCGCACGTTCTGGCAATTGGCAGGGATGGTCGCCAACCGGCATGCTGGGCCACCGGATCAACGGCAAGCGCCTTGGCATTATCGGTATGGGCCGTATTGGCGAGGCAATCGCCCGCCGCGCCCGTGGTTTTGGTCTTAGTATCCATTATCACAACCGCAAGGCTGTACATCCCGAAATTGAGACCGAGTTGGAGGCGACCTATTGGGAATCGCTGGACCAGATGCTGGCCAGAGTTGATATTGTCTCGGTGAATTGCCCGCATACGCCAGCTACACATATGCTGTTATCGCGTGAGCGTCTGTCATTAATCCAGCCATCGGCCTATCTGGTTAACACATCGCGTGGTGAGGTTATTGACGAAGAGGCGCTGGCTGATTTGCTAGCATCGCGTAATATCGCCGGTGCTGGTCTCGATGTTTATGCCGAGGAGCCGCACATTCCCGAGGCCCTGCGTGATTTGCCAAATGTTGTGCTATTGCCGCATATCGGCTCGGCCACGATCGAGGGTCGCTTGGAAATGGGTGACAAGGTCATCATCAATATCCAGACATTCTGGGATGGTCATGCCCCGCGTGATCGGGTGATCGAGGCGATGCTCTAGGATCTAGCCGCCGGGCCCCTTGGTCCCACAGCACAGACAATCATCACGCCGGTTTGTGGCGATTTCCATAAAGCTCATATCGCGGCCATCAACAAGCATTAGACGACCGGTCAGGCTAGTGCCTATGCCGGTGATGAGCTTGATCGTTTCCATCGCCTGCATCGAGCCAATGATACCGGTCATCGGCCCTAGAATCCCCGCCTGCGAACAGCCCGGTGCCTGTTTTATGCCGGGCGAAGACGGGAACACACAGCGGTAACAGGCACTGCCTCTATGATTGTCGATATTGCTCTGGAAGACTGACACCTGACCTTCGCTTTGGACCGCGCTTCCAAAGACCAGCGGCACCCGCGCCTGATGCGATAAATCGCCAAGCAAATAACGGGTTTCTACATTGTCGGAGCAATCAATAATAACGTGATGCGCCATGATTAGCTTGCTGGCATTGCCCGGGGTGGCCCGCACCGGCAGGCCCGACACATGAATATCAGGATTGATCGCATTTGCCGTAAGGGCTATCTGCTTGACCTTTTCCTCGCCAATTGTGCTGGTGGTGTAGGCGATCTGGCGGTTTAAATCGGATAGTGACACGTCATCATCATCAATAACCGTGATCGAGCCAACACCAGCCGCCGCAAGATACATGATGACGGGCGAGCCAAGACCGCCAGCACCAATAACCAGAACCTTGGCGTCTCGCAGCTTTTGCTGACCGTCTTCACCAACGTCCGGTATGATCAGTTGGCGCGCATAGCGTTCCAAATCATTATCATTGAGCATGGCCTGTCCTCGTTACGCTAGACCCCTGTTGACCCAAACCCACCTGATCCGCGTTTGGTTTGCTCTAGCGTTTCCACCAGCGTGAACTGGCATTGTGTTACCGGTGCAATCACCATCTGGGCGATTCGCATGCCGTGGTTAATGGTAAAACTATCGTCACCAAGGTTAACAAGAATAACACAAATTTCGCCGCGATAATCGGCGTCAACTGTCCCCGGCGCATTGGCAACAGTAATACCATGTTTCAAAGCAAGACCAGAGCGCGGTCTAATCTGCGCTTCAAAGCCTTGTGGTAGGCCAATCGCAAAACCGGTTGGAATGATAATGCGTTTGCCAGCGCCTAAGTCTATCGGCGCCGATAGGGCCGCGGCAAGGTCCATTCCGGCGGCACCGGCGGTCTCATAGGACGGTAATGGCAATTCCTTTGCACCATCTGGCTGGCTGTTGGCAAGTCGGATAATGTCTACGTTAATGCGATCCATTGGTGAGGGCCTCTGTTAATTTACCAACGAGTTTTTCGGCAAGGGCGGATTTAGCCATCTCTGGCCAGCTCTCGATATGCGAAGCGGTAATGAAATGGGCGGCGTTATTATCACTGCCAAAGACGTTGGGTGCACCATCACTGGTTATATGATTGGCAATAATCCAGTCACAGCCTTTGCGGCGCAGCTTGTCATTCGCATTGTCGATAAGATCATTGGTCTCGGCGGCAAAGCCAACGACTATTGCGGGGCGGTTCTCATGCGTCGAGATTTGCGCCAGAATATCGGGGTTCTCGACCAGATCGAGGGCTGGCGCGGCGCTGGCATCTTTGGGCTTTTTGATCTTTTCGTTCTGTGGGTCGCGCACCCGCCAATCGGCAACCGCGGCGGCAAAGACCGCTATATCAGCGGGCAGGCTGGCATTACAGGCGGCGAGCATTTGCGCCGCTGTTTCCACCCTTACCATTTTAACGCCGGCCGGATCATCTAGGGCGACCGGCCCGCTGATCAAGGTTACGCTGGCACCGGCGGTGGCTAGCGCCTCGGCAATCGCGTGACCCTGTTTGCCGGATGACCGATTGGCGATAAAGCGAACCGCGTCAATCGGCTCATAGGTTGGGCCCGACGTGACGATCGCGTGTTTGCCCTTTAAGGGGGTGGTTTCCGTCTTGGCCATCTGGTCCAGTACCGCCGCAACGATATCCATCGGGTCGCTCATCCGCCCAGAGCCAAATTCACCACAGGCGGTATCACCGGCGGCAGGGCCGATGAATTGGATTCCGCGCGATGCAAGAATATCGCGATTATGCTGGGTCGCTGGATTACCCCACATTACCGGATTCATTGCGGGGGCCATCATGATCGGCGCTTCGGTTGCCAGCATTACCGTCGATGCCAAATCATCCGCCATCCCATGTGCCACCCGCGCCATTAGATTGGCCGTTGCCGGTACCACTAGCACCAGATCGGCCATGCGGGCCAATTGGATATGACCCATTTCGGCCTCATCGGTGAGGGAGAATAAATCGGTATAGGTTTTTTCTTCGGTGAGGGCGGCAAGGCTAAGCGGCGTGATGAATTGCTGGGCGCCCTTGGTCATCATGCCGATAACCCTGATATCGTGATCTTGCAAACGGCGCGCGACCTCTAGCGCTTTATAGGCGGCGATACCCCCGCCAACGATTAATAACACGGTTTTTTGAACAGTCGCCGCGATGCCGTTATCGCCGGTCAGTATCGCTAGGCTATCGGGATCAACCTGATAACCGCGCGCCTGTAATGCCGCTAGCAATGGTCCGGTGGCGCGGTGCGGAAAGGCCCCACGCGTATGGTAATTGCTGATCGCGCTCGGCCCAACATCAAGCAATGCTTGAACCGCTTCACGGCCACCAAGCGCGGTGATGATGGCACTAACATTATGACGAATGGTTTTCACAAAAACTCACATATCTTTATTATTAAGGATATTTTGTGAATTTATATGAAAATTGTTGAAACTGCAATGCCAAGCGCAATCAATGACACTATTCCGGGCCATATCGGTGTTGGTTTGTGAATTTTTTCACTTTCGCCCGCTTCAATATCCCGCAGGATCTTTGGCAAACGCGAGGCGACCAGTAATGCGTCTTCTAAAAACGCCTCGGCGCGTTTGGCAAGGCCAGCCTGATTGGCCATCCAATTCGCGGCCAATGGCTGTGACAGGCTCCACATATCGGCCCCCGGATTAAGCTGGCGGGCAACGCCCTCGGCCATCATCATGGTCTTTTGCAAGAGGTTGAATTGCGGTTGGACCTCTATCTCAAAACGGGTAGAAAGCTGGAAAATCTGGCCAAGAACGGTGCCTAGTGACACCTCGCCAAGCGCCTTTCCCATTACCGGATCAGCAACCGCGCGCACCGATTGCGAGAATAGATGGACCGACGCATCCGGCCCCAACATGCCCGCATCCTTATGCAATTTGGCGACCTGATCATAATCGCGTTCCAGCATCGCGGTAAGCAGGCGGGCAAGGAACAGGCGGTCAGAAAAATCCAGATGCCCCATAATGCCAAAATCAATCGGCACCAGCCGCCCATCAGCCCGCACGAAAATATTGCCCGGATGCATGTCGGCATGGAAAAACCCATCGCGGAACACCTGATTGAAAAAGCTCCGTGCCGCAAATTCGGTCAATTTGCCAATGTCATGTCCGGCCGCGGTTAGCGCGGGCACATCGTCGATTCGGATCCCGTCCACCCATTCAATGATCAGCATTGATGAGGTTGTGCGTTCTAGGTCGACCCATGGCACATGGATTTCATCATCCTCGCGCAGATTATCAGATAGCCGCCCTGCCGCCGCCGCTTCAAGCCGCAAATCCAGTTCGATCTCGGATAGCTGGACGAATTGATCAACCGCCGCAACGAGCTTTAGCCGGCGCAATCCTGGGGCGATTCGCTCCATTATCTGGGCAAGGGCAAAAAATAACGCAGTATCAGAACGCATCCGGCGGTCGATACCGGGCCGCAATAGCTTTACCGCCACCGCCCTACCATCGGTTAATTCCGCATAATGAACCTGGGCGATGGATGCCGCCGCAATTGGCTCATCATCGAATCGGCGGAATGTGTCTTCCAACGCCGCACCGGTTGCCGCTTCAATTTGCTGGCGCGAGAGATGCGCGGCAAATGGCGGCAAGCGGTCCTGTAACAGGCTAAGTGATAGCGCCATTTGTGGGCCAATAAGATCGGATCGTGTGGATAGGGCCTGACCGAATTTGATGAAACCAGGGCCAAGGCGTTGCAGCGCATCAGCAAGCGCACCGCCTGCATCCTTGGTCGCCCCTCTGGAGCGCACAATAATATCAATACCACCGCACACCCGCCGGAGCCAATTTGGCAAAAGGGTAATCTGGGCGATATGACCCAGCACCCCAGCCCGGCCAAGATGCCAGCTAATCGCGGGAAGCCGCAACAAGGCAACAAACATCATCCAAGAGGTCGTGCGCATCAGTCCAGTTTCCAGCCTGAATGAATACAGGCGATGCCGCCTGATAGGGAACGCACCCGCACTTGGGCAAAGCCGGCCGTTGCAAACATGTCGGCCAAGATTTCTGGTGCGGGGAATTTGCGAATGGATTCGACCAGATAACGATAGCTATCGGCGTCCCCAGCAACCATCTGGCCAATCTGTGGCAGGACGTTGAATGACCACGCATCATATAGCTTGGCCAAGGCTTGGTTATTAACGGTCGAAAATTCCAAACAAAGGAACCGCCCGCCCGGCTTTAGGATACGGTGCGCCTCGTTAATTGCCGCCTGTCTATCGGTCACGTTGCGCAGGCCAAAGGCGATAGTGACAAAATCGGCAATGCCGCTATCAAATGGCAGGCTTTCCGCATTGCCAACACACCAACTCGTCTGGCCGCGGTATTTTGCCAAATCGCGGCGCTTTCGTCCGGCCATCAGCATCGCATGGTTAATATCGGTAATGGCCGCGCTACCGCCGCCGCGGCGCAAAAACCGCAGGCTGATATCGCCGGTGCCCCCTGCTAGATCGACCAGATGCTGGCCGGGTTGCGGTGCCATCCAATCGATTAACGCGCTTTTCCATAGCCGATGAACGCCGCCGCTCATCAAATCATTCATCACGTCATAGCGTTCGGCAACACTATCAAACACGCCGCGCACAAGGCCGACCTTTTCCGCGCGGTCCACCATTTTAAAGCCAAAATCGACAATACCATCATTTGTATCGTCATTCTGGTCTGGTCGCGTCGGTGCGGTCATGTCTATCGGTCCTGATTAATATATTGTCTGTGTGGGGCGTCTGCTCATATCACTATATAGCAATGCCAGCCTATTTATTGAATAATATTGCGGTTCTTATTACCACTCTGGGTACAACGCTGGATGGCGGCGTAGTATCGCAGCCTCATTAATGCCCCGAATTTGGCCCTAACAATAACGGTGAACGCCTAATGCCTGAACTCCCTGAAGTAGAAACCGTCCGCCGCGCACTCGCACCTGTCTTGGAACAGCGCACTATCGAGGCGGCCTTTGTTGGCCGACCTGATCTACGTTGGCCCTTGCCCGAAAATCTCGCTGAGCGATTACAAGGCCGCCGGTTCGGACCATTACAGCGGCGCGGTAAATTTGTCCTGATGCCGCTGGATGGTGACGAGACAATGCTGTTGCATCTTGGCATGTCTGGTTCGGTGCGTATTCATCACCGCAGGCCGGAAATCGGCAAGCATGACCATATGGTCCTGACCATGGCACCAGCCAATAATGCTGGTGATGGAGGTAATGACGATGATCGGGCTTATGTCGTGCTGAACGATCCACGGCGGTTTGGCTGGGTCGATTTATTTGGCGGCGATACCCATCCGATGCTGGCGGATATGGGACCGGAACCGCTTGGTAATTCATTCTCTGCGGCGCATTTATCAAGCGCTCTGGCGGGGCGGACCGGCCCGATTAAAAACGCTTTGCTTAACCAGCAAATCGTCGCCGGTATTGGCAATATCTATGCGTGTGAGGCGTTGTTCTATGCTGGTATTTCCCCGCGCCGCAAAGCAGGCACCATTGCAGGGCGGCGGGCGGACCGGCTTGTCACGTCGATTAGAGATGTGCTGGGGCGGGCCATTGCCGAGGGCGGCACTAGCCTTCGCGACCATGTTCAGCCCGGCGGTGAAATCGGCTATTTCGTCCAACAGCTAGCGGTTTATGGCCGCGACGGTGAGGCCTGTTTGAGCTGTGCGGCGCCCATCCAAACCATTGTCCAATCGGGGCGGAGCAGTTTCTTCTGTGCGAAATGCCAGCGGTAAGTTATCCTGCCCACTATGATTTCTGGTGTACCTCTTGTAACGCACCCTACACCGCAACCTTTGGCCACATAGAGGCGATATGACTATCACTCCCTTCCTTGCCCCTGCATCACTTCGTCTTGTTGCTTTGCCCCTAAACAGGGTTGGCCGTGTTTTGGCGCTGGTTTCATTGCTGGTGATGGGCGCGGTATGGACGCCGCTTGGTGCCTCTGCCGCCCAACAGGATCGCTGGGTTGGTGACGTGCCGATTATGGATGGTCTGGTAATCGAGCCGGAACTTGGTTTTGCCTTCGATTCGCCGAGTGGCCGGATCGTTATGATTTTTGCCTCAAACGCCAATTCATCGGCCGATATAATCGCATTTTACGATTCGGCGCTTCCGGGGCTTGGCTGGGTAGGCGGCAACGGAAATTGGGAGCGTGGGCCTGAGAAATTAAGCGTTACGAAGGTCAAAACAGCGGCCGGCGCCCTGTGGAAAATCATGCTACGCCCGAATTGATGCCCATATCGTTGCCCGAATTGATGTTTGGTGGGGGCAACAAGGCCTAAATCGCTTGACGGAACAGGCAAAAACGTCATATACACCGCGACACATTGGAATTTAACAGGGATTTTTGAGCCCCATGGCAAATCATAAGTCTGCAAAGAAACGTATTCGTCGTAACGCAAATCGCGCCATCATCAATGGTGCGCGCATGAGCCGTATCCGGACGTTCCTCAAAAAAGTTGAGGTAGCAATTTCTGCTGGTGACGCCGAGCAAGCTCGTGAAGCGCTGCGCAACGCACAGCCTGAGCTGATGCGCGGTGTATCGCGTGGTGTTATCCACAAGAATACGGCATCACGCAAAATGTCGCGTCTATCTAGCCGCGTTAAGGCACTCGCCGCTTAAATAGCAAGCGCGCTATGGCTGGATGATAAATCGGCCTGATAGCCTAAATAATATTTACACTAGGTCCAGAAACCCACTGGGCCTTTTGTCATTTGTGCGTCTTTTTCTGGTTTTGCCATTTGGTGGGATAACCTTAGTCGCTAGATTACCTCGATCCGATTCGGCCATTGAAACATTTAGCTTTATGGGTCAATTAGCCGTTTTCCTGCCAAAATTATGTCAACAGAAATAACTGCATTTTTAGCATGTTTATTTTGTGATTCTGGCGCTCCGGCATCTTGCCTAAATGTGTGATCGCTAGGTAATGTCTACCAACACCGCGCGACGTCGCCGGGGTGTTGTTCAACGTTAAACCATTAAAAATTTGGGGGCTACATGTCAGGTAATATTGAAGACAATCCTACCGATAATAGCCCTTGGTTAGACGATCTGAAGCCCGACAGCCTGCCGCTTGGAGATAGCGCCGGTCTTGGAGATAGCGCAGGTCTTGGAGATAGCGCGGGTCTGGTTGGCCAGCCTTCCCAGACCACCTCAGCCGACACGCATACACAAGCCGCATCCCATGACGCGCCGGTGGCCGAGGCGTGGGCACGGATATCTGTGCGGATGCGCCGTGACATTGGCGAGGCGGCATGGCGCAATTGGATAAAGCCACTAGGTGTAGCTACTCTCAAAAATGGTGTTTTGACGCTGGATGCGCCTAGTTCGCTGGCGCGGGATCGGGTCAATAGCCAATTCGCTGACCGGCTCCGGGTTATTTCCTCTGTCGAGTTCAGCGCTGAATTAGGGGCCAAGGCCGGCACTATCAAAACCGTTGATGTGCGTGTTGCTCCATCTCAAAATACTATCCAAAATAACACGCATAATAATATGGGCCGCGGATCATCTGGCGCCCCGCGGATCACCAATAATGCCCAATCTGGCCTAAATTCTGGAGGCGACGCATTGCCGTCTGGTCAGGCCCGCTCGGATGATTTGCTGGCTGGTCTTGACCCGCGTTACACATTTGCCAATTTTGTTGTTGGTAAGGCGAATGAATTGGCCTTTGCCGTGGCAAGACGCACCGCCGAGAGCGATACAGTCGCGTTTAACCCGCTATTCCTTTATGGCGGCGTTGGCCTTGGCAAAACCCATCTGATGCATGCGATTGCATGGCACATCCGTGAACAGGCACCGCACCGCAAAGTGATGTATCTGTCCGCAGAAAAATTCATGTACCGATTTGTGCGGGCATTGCGTTTTCGCGATACGATGTCATTCAAAGAACAATTCCGCTCGGTTGATGTGTTGATGATCGATGATGTGCAATTCATCAGCGGCAAGGACTCAACCCAAGAAGAGTTTTTCCACACTTTTAATTCGCTGGTTGAAGATGGGCGGCAGGTAATTCTGTCTGCTGATAAGTCGCCAACCGATCTTGAAGGTATGGAAGAGCGCCTGCGTTCGCGTCTGGGCTGGGGTATGGTGGCGGATATTCATCCGGCCGATTACGAATTGCGGCTCGGCATCCTACAGGCTAAGGCCGAGCAATCGCCGGTTATGATCCCGGACAAGGTGCTGGAATTTCTGGCGCACCGGATTGCCAGTAACGTGCGTGAACTCGAAGGCGCGCTAAACCGGATCATGGCGCATGCCACTTTGGTTGGCCGCGAAATCACCATCGAGAGCACGGCTGATCTTCTTGCTGATTTATTGCGGGCCAGTTCACGGCGCGTCAGTGTTGATGCGATCCAAAAGCGGGTTGCCGCTCATTATGGTATCCGTGTCTCGGAGATGTTCTCGACACGTCGGGCGCGTAATATCGCACGGCCACGGCAGGTTGCGATGTATCTGGCGAAAATGTTGACTTCGCTGTCCTATCCAGAGATCGGCCGGCAATTTGGTGGCCGCGATCACACCACAGTGATGCATGCGGTGCGGGCAATTGAACAGCATATGGATACCAATCCTGAAATTGCTGAAGACGTCCAGTTGCTAAAGTCGCTATTGGCTAATTAAATCCCTCAAAAACCGTGCTTTTTCGTGGTGGATCCTCGCCGATTCGCACGCTCTGCGTCGCCCCGATTCGCAGGGCCCAAAAACTCAATATTTTGATGCTTGTTGGTTAATCTCATGCTATATTTAGTAGTGAGTTAAATAATGCTGTTAAATTCAGGTAATTAACCCGATTGGGGCTAGCGGCATGAGCAAATATCCACGGGCTTTTGTCTGATGCGTTACCAACGTATGGCAACGGCCATGTCGCAGACCAGATGAAGAGAAAACGAATGAAGCTAACTATAGATAGAATGAGCCTGTTACGGCCATTGGGTCATGTGCAATCTGTTGTCGAGCGCCGCAACACAATTCCCATCCTCGCCAATGTTGTGCTGCGCGCTGAGGATGGCCAGCTATCAATGACGGCTACCGACATGGATATGGATATTGCAACCGAGGTAGGGTGTTCTGTCGCCACGGCCGGTACAACTACGGTGTCGGCGCATATGCTGTACGACATTGCGCGTAAACTGCCTGATGGTGCCGAGGTTGAGGTGTCTGTTGCTGATGGTCACGCGATGATTAGCGCGGGTCGGTCAAACTTCCGTTTGCCAACATTGCCGGTCGAAGATTTCCCGGCGATCAACTCAAGCGACATGCCGGTTAATTTCACGCTGACCGCGGCCGATATCCGGGATCTGATTGACGCCACTAAATTTGCCATTTCGACCGAGGAAACCCGGTATTACCTGAACGGTATTTATCTGCATAAATCGGAATCGGGCGAGCTTTGTGCGGTGGCGACTGATGGTCACCGGCTGGCAATGACGCGTCAGGCCCTGCCATCTGGTGCGGCGCAGATGCCATCGATCATCCTGCCCCGCAAGGCGGTTACCGAATTGCGCAAGCTGTTGGATGATTTTGACGGCGATGTGTCGGTATCATTGTCGGATACGCGGGCCGAGTTTGGCTTTGGCGTTGTTCGCCTAAAGAGCAAGCTTATCGATGGCACTTTCCCTGATTACACGCGCGTTATTCCACAGGGGAATGACCGCATCATGCAGGTTGATGTGGGTGCCTTTTCGGCCGCTGTTGACCGTGTGTCGACTATTTCTTCTGAAAAGTCCCGCTCTATCAAGATGCGCCTGTCTCCTGGCACGCTTAATCTATCGGCAAGCAGTACCGACGCCTCTAGCGCGGTTGAAGAGCTTGAAGTTAGCTATGACGGGCCGGAAATGGAAATTGGCTTTAACGCCCGTTATCTGCTCGATATTGCCGGACAGGTTAATAACGAAACCGTTGAATTTGCGCTTGCCGATCAGGGCTCGCCAAGTCTGGTGCGTGCACCAGGTGATGAGGCCAGCCTGTTTGTCCTGATGCCAATGCGGGTGTGAGTTACATTTGGTGGGGGTGTCTCAGAAAATTGACTTTGCCGCCGATGCAACATCGCACCGCGCCTCGGCTGTTACTGGCCTAGGTGAGGCAGGCCCGGACGGGTCCAGTAAAGAGGCGCCATCATGTTGGTTATCGTCTCTCTCGCTAGATAATTTTCGAAACTATAAGAGCGCGAAGCTAGTTCTGGATCAACAGCCGGTGGTGTTGTTCGGTCACAATGGTGCGGGCAAAACCAATATGCTCGAGGCGGTGTCATTATTGGCACCGGGGCGCGGCATGCGGCGGGCAAAATCGGAACATCTGCCCATGGCGGGCACGAATATGGCCAATTGGGCGGTTGCCGCTGAACTCGAAACCAGCGAGGCACGGATCCGTATTGGTAGTGGCGTTCCGGTTGATTCAGATACCGGCCGCAGAATTATGCGCTGTAATGGTGAAACTGTTTCGCAAGCCGAAATTGGCGGCCATTTTTCGGTTTCATGGCTAACGCCGCAGATGGATGGAATTTTTGTTGATACGCCGGGTGCGCGCCGCCGGTTTCTTGACCGATTGGTGATCGCTTTTGATCCTGCCCATATCGGCCGGATTAACCGTTATGACAAGATCCTGCGAGAGCGCAGTCTGTTACTATCAGAAGGCCGTGGCGACGAGACATGGTTTGTTGCCTTGGAGGCAGGATTAGCCGAAACCGCCGTTGCGATTACCGCGGCGCGTCAGGCGTTGATCAAGGATTTGAACGCCGAGGCCCATGATGGCTGGTTTGGTTTCCCCGGTATCCGGCTTGAATTGGTCGGTGATGTTGAAACATGGCTAGCAGAAATGCCGGCGCTGGCGGTTGAAGACCGGCTGATTAAAGAAGCGGCGGCCCAGCGTGGTGCAGGCGAAAGCCGGTTGGCTGGTCCGCATGCTAGTGACCTTGGCGCGTTTGATACTGTGCTGGACAAACCCGCGGTGCTGGCATCTACCGGCCAGCAAAAGGCCTTGTTGATTGCTGTGGTTCTGGCTCATGCCCGTCTCCAGCATCGGCGGCTAGGCCAGCCGCCATTGATGTTGCTCGACGATGTCGCGGCGCATCTTGATGACGATCGCCGCCTGTCATTGTTCGAGGCCTTGGCGGTTTTGGGCGGACAGACCTGGTTCACTGGAACCAGCGATAAACAATTCAAGGGCCTTGGTAACGGGGCCAAATTTATCCGTATTTTCGGCGGTGATGCGCCAGATAAAACACCACAATTCGAGGTGATATGATGAGTGATGAAACCCAAAATAGCGAGCCAAATTCAGAAGATTACGGCGCTGATTCGATTAAGGTGCTAAAGGGTCTGGACGCGGTACGAAAACGCCCGGGCATGTATATCGGTGACACCGATGATGGTTCTGGCCTGCATCACATGGTTTATGAGGTTGTCGATAACGCCATCGATGAGGCGCTTGCCGGACATTGCGATATTGTCGAGGTGGTGTTGAACAAGGATGGATCGGTAACGGTGACCGATAATGGCCGCGGTATTCCGGTAGATAT
>Ga0209654_1001586_pt1 | contig 17702 bp, 15 predicted proteins | sample SaaInl1SG_22_DNA_FD_184646 | JGI IMG/M metagenome (GOLD analysis project Ga0209654, IMG submission 184646) | Marine microbial communities from expanding oxygen minimum zones in the Saanich Inlet - ESP_161SG_22_DNA (SPAdes) (version 2) | ecosystem: Environmental > Aquatic > Marine > Intertidal... | reverse complement strand
GGATTTGAAGCTCAGATGCTTGGCTATTCGGCAACCTTTTCTATTGCTGCAATCCTGTTAATTTATCCGGTGGCCGTCGCACGACGATCAGTGCACATGCAATAACAGATATCTCCACCACCTCACTGTCAAGTATCAGATGTGTGTCATCACGCAGCCTGCCGCATGTCTCGCTCCTCACAGCGACACTACGGCAGGCTGCACTAACAAGTCTACGGAAGTGTGTATTTGGGAGAGGGGCCGTTGGCTGCGTTCTGCAATGAAGTTGCCTATGCGGACAAAGCTGCCCTCAACAATTCTCGGCCCAAAGTCCGCTTTACGCCCAAGCCTTAATAGTTAATCTGAACATAACGGTTCATTTGGATTGAGGATACTATGCATAGAGTCGGGTTGATCGGTTACGGTGCTATGGCAAGTTTTGTTGCTAAACATCTTTCCGATAGCTCTTGGAAGTTGACCCATTGCATCGCGCGAAAAGGACGAGAAGCCGCGGCACACGCGGCCGTCGGCGATGAAGTTTCAATTTTTTATGGTGCGGATGACATCGACATCTTGCCCGATCTTATCGTTGATTGTGCAGGGCATGTCGGACTGAAGGCGCATGGCGCGGCATTTTTGCGTAGGGGCGTTCCCGTCGTGAGCGCGTCACTTGGCGCATTGGCAGATGTTAAAATCTATGAATGCTTGAAGACCGCTGCGCAGATCGGCAACTCTCAATTACAAATGGTGTCGGGGGCCATTGGCGCACTGGATGCGCTGTCTGCGGCAAATATCGGCGGCTTGAAGAGCGTTGTCTATACGGGAAGAAAGCCACCTGAAAGTTGGCGAGGTACGCCAGCAGAAGATGTTGCATCTCTTGATAACCTAGAGGAAGCGATAACCCATTTTGAAGGTTCAGCTAGAAACGCAGCGCTGCGTTACCCAAAAAACGCCAACGTCGCGGCCGCAGTTGCCTTGGCCGGCATCGGTTTTGACAAAACGCAAACATGTTTGATCGCGGACCCGAAAGCGCAAGGAAACACGCATCATATTGCAGCTTGCGGTGCATTCGGATCGTTTGAGTTTTCGATTTCGGGTGTAAGTCTACCCGATACGCCGCGCACATCTGCACTTGCTGCGATGAGTGTCGTTGATCGGATTTTTCGTCAAAGTGAACCAATGGTTATTTAACGCTTACCGCGATACCATCGGTTTCACTAAAAGCAACCAATCATACACAGCGCAGCATCAAACACTTTGGGCTTAAAGCTGCCATTCGCCGCGCCTAAGGTGAATGCCCGCTCAAGGTGAAAAGCCAGCCAACGCATAATCTGTGTTCCCAAACCATGTTCGTCCAAAACTCCGCTAACACATTGTTTGCAACGCAGCAGCAGCCAGCACAGTGTTCAACACCGTAGTTCAGTGCTCAAAATAGTCTGCAACGCGGCAGAAAATATGTTTTTTGAAATATACAATTTAAGTGTCAGATGGCTATAATCAGAAGCCTGTTATTTATTGGCAGAAGTTGCCTCGATCAGCAGTTTCGATATTGCTGCAGTTGACTGAGGGTTTTGTCCAGTTACCAAACGGCCGTCACGAACTGCATGACTTGTAAAGTTGTCACTGCATTCAAACTTGGCACCTAATTCACGCAATCTGCTTTCGAGTAGGAACGGCTCTATCCCAACAAGACCAATTTGAGCCGTTTCTGAGTCTGTGAAGCTGTTTAGTTTTAAACCTTTGACAAGCGGTTCTCCGTCGGGACGTTTGGCTTTAAGTAGACCAGACGGACCATGGCAAACAGCACCGATTACAGCACTCGCTGCCCATGCATCGCTTACAATCTTACCGATGGTGTCCGTATCAAAGTCCCACATTGTGCCATGACCACCGGCCAAAAAAATACATTGGTATGATGCGCCATCAATTTTTTCCGCCTTTATCGTGTTGCGAAGTTTTTCCATCGCCTCTTTATCCTCCATAAAGCGCGCAACCATTGGAGGACGTTCAGCTGGCTCGACTAAAGTCTTAGGGTCTGGAGGGGCTTCGCCGCCTTCGACCGATGCTATATCTACCTTAAATCCGGCATGAGTTAATGCCCAGTATGGTGCTGCCATCTCATCATAGTAGAAGCCCGTTCCTCGACCTGTTGTGCCAAGTTCGGTGTGCGAGGTAAGAACAATCAGTGCCCTGTTTTCAGTTTTCATTATTTATTGCCATCCCTAACTAACATTTTCAAACTAGCCTTCTCTTTGTATCTCTGACTTTAACGGCATCGACCAACTGCGGATGTTCAGCGAATGACTTGGGCATGTGCTCAGGGTGGCGACCCAGTTGATTATGAATTGCAACCATTTTGGTCTACTGACTATGCTTCTGATCACTTTTACGAAAATCAAGCACTAGAGTGCTGGATTTCCTTGGGTAACGCAGCGACAATTTCTGCTAACGCAGACGTAGCGATAAAAGATGCATTCCGCAATGACGGCACCAACCCTATTGGGCCTCTTAGCCGGGACAGCTCGGTCTCAGGCACACCTCGTTCGCGCAAGGTGTCGCGGCGCATATCGTGGGTTCGACGACTGCCCAGGCTCCCGATAAAAACCGCATCCGTGGTCAGGGCAGCTTGCAACAGACCCGGTTCCCAATCATGGTCATGAAACAACGTCAAAAAGGCGGCGTATTTGTCGAGCATCTCCATGCCATCCGCCTGCTGAAGCGACACTAGATGAACCGGGGGCTGGCTTGCCAGCTGCTCAACGGCGGCCAAATCCGTCGTATCGGGTGACAAAAGGCAGATATCAAATCCCGCGGCGCTACCGGCCTGTGCGACCGAGCGAAATATCGCACCTCGTCCGGCAAGACAGAGGCGGAATCGTGGCATGTACGTGAACGCTGTAGACCGACCTTCCACGGCAAATTGCAGAGTTGCAGGGCGACGCGCAGCGAAGTCGGCATTCGCTGCTAGAATGGCGCTGACGTCCGGGGTTGGATTGATCAGTACGTCCAACGCGCCGCCGCAGGGCAGTTTCAGATCAGCAAACCGCGACCCATTACCGTAGCTAATTAGCCTTTTGTCACCCGACTCCAATGCGGCCATTGCATGGATATGAATGTCCCGGTCAATGCAGCCATTAGACAAGTAGCCGTGCATTTCGCCGCTTGCCACTACCAACGCAAGTGACCCAACCTCACGGGCTGCGCCGCCTTCTATAGCAAGCGACGTAATCAGGGCAAACGGATGTTCACGCCCGATCAAATCTGCTGCGGTGGCAATTATATCTGACGCATGCTCAGCGTAGGTCAGCACTTTATGTGGTAGCTTCTGCATCAAACACATTCGCAAGGGATTTGAAGAACTTTGAAGCGAGCTTTTTCGCAGTGCTTTGAATCAGACGGCTGCCTAGTTGTGCCAATTTCCCACCAATGTCTGCCTTCGCGTCATACCGCAAGGTTGTGGTGCCATCATCGTTCGCTGTTAGGGTCACATCCGCACCACCTTTCGCATGGCCTGCGGTTCCGCCGGAGCCTTGTCCTGTTAGGGAAAATGCATCCGGAGCACCTGAAGTGTCCAATTCAACATTGCCACCGAAACGGGCTTTTACTGGGCCTACTTTGAGCAAAACCTTGGCTTCCAGTTCAGTGGCTGAGTGTTTGATCAGCTCTTCACAGCCCGGAATGCACTGCTGTAAGATCTCTGGGTCGTTCAAGGCAGCATATACCTGCTCTTTAGAAGCGTTGATAATGATCTCGTCTGCGAGGTTCATGAGGATGTCCTTTTTCTCAACAACAGGGGAATTTGATGGATGCAAGTGTTTCGGCTTGTTCTGGCGTCATCGCAAATTTGCGGCGCAGTCGTCCGATGAAAGTTCTGATTTTTTTCATAAGATAGCCTCCTGATGGTGCGTCGCCAGTGCTGAATACTCCGCTGGCGTGTCGACGTCGGCATAAAATCCGGGATCCGAGAGCGGTAAAAACCTCACATGCTCGGGATATTCACGGGTGAATTTTTTGCAGCCAGGTGCACGAGGGTCCATCAACAATCGGGCACGGAGCCTGTCTGGAACAACAATAGGGTTCCCGCGTTGCCCTTCACGTTGAGGAATAGCGATCTTCGCGGGGTCTTCAGCCGAGTGCGCTTTCAATAGTACCTCTAAATTAGAGGGGGTTAGTGATGGTTGATCTCCCAGTCCGATGAAGAACCGGTCACACCGCGCTAGCATTTGCAACCCGCAGGCCACAGACGTTGCCTGTCCCTGTGCGTAATCAGGATTAAAATGAATCTTCGCAGGGATGTCTTTCAACGCAGCTGTGATCAGGTCTGCCTGATGCCCAACGACAACGCAGATCGGGCGTTGTGTTGCCGAATGATACATCATTACGGTACGACGTATCATGGGAATCCCACCGATCGGTAAAAGCAGTTTGTTACGATCGCCCATCCGGCGTGACAGGCCGGCGGCTAGCACTATTGCACCGGTCTCACTCATAGGTCTGCACCACAACGGACCGACGGACCTTTACCAGTTCGGCCAAAATTGAAAGTGCGATTTCCTCGGGTGTGACCGCCCCCAAATGAAGGCCTGCGGGTGCGCTGACATTACCTATCAATTGACGATCGATGCCTGCCGCCGCCAGTTTTTCCGACAAAGTTGCGTATTTGCGCGCACTGCCGACAAAAGCCACATAGGATGCCCCGCACGACAGCGCCGCCTTCAGCACATCCAGATCACCTTGCCCTTGGGTTGCAACAACAATGAAAAGTGCTGAATAGGGGGACCCACCGGTGGAGGTCGGGACTGAACGTTCAACTGTCCAGTTGAACTGCGGCGCAAGATCGCCCAGTGCTTGCGCGACAGGGGATGCACCGACAACAACCAATTGTGGCATCGGGATGCACGGTTCAATGAAGATATCGATTGTACCTTTGGAAGGACAACCATTTTGAGCATAGCGTGTGCCATCAACTTCATCCCCGGCAGCAACGCCTTTTTCAGCAAGCCGCTCCTCGGGAGTAACTGACACAAGTTGTGGCTTGCCGTCGTGCAAGGCTAGGCTGGTGGCATTTTTAACAGCGGTGCGTGTGCATCCACCGCCTAGCCAGCCGTGCAATATAGTTCCGTCTGCACCCAGCAGGGCCTTGGCGCCGGGTTTAGCCGCCGTTGACCCTGCTGTACGTACGATCGTTGCGAAGGCAAACGGTTCTTGTTTGGCCCTTAGGGTTTCCGCTACTTTGGCCATATCGGATGAGAAAAATTCTGCGGGGGTCATAGAGCTCCTAGCTCCCGTTCAAGAGCTGCCAGATCGGCCAATGTGTTTGCCGCATTGAACAAGTCCAAATGAGGCAAAGCCGCAGCCATCCCTTCCGCAATAGGCGCGTAATCTGCCCATCCTTTGAGCGGATTTAGCCAGATAATTTTGCAGCCGCGTTTCTTGAGTTTGGCAAGGGCTGCATTCATGATTGCTGGTGGGTCGGTGTCATACCCATCAGACAGGATCAGAACCACGCTGCGTCCATCTACAAAGCGTCGCGCATAGGTGCTTGCGAATAATTCAAGCGACTTGCCGATCTTGGACCCTCCGCCAAGACCATCGGCCATAAGTGACATACGCCCGATCGCTCGCATCGCATCATTGTCGCGGAGTGCCTCGGTAATACGGATCAGGCGCGTGTGAAACAAGTAAGCATCTGCGGCAGTGTCGGCGCGCAGTAAACCAGCCACGAAGGCCAAGAAAATTTGGGAGTAAACAGTCATAGAGCCCGACACATCGCAAAGGGCCACGATCTTACGAGTCCGATCGGGGCGATGCTTGCGCATCAAACGGATGGGCTCGCCCCCTGTTGCAAGGCTGTGACGAATGATCTTGCGGAAGTGCAGGCGGTCTCCCTTTCGGGCAGCGATGCGCCTCCGCGACCGCCGGTCGCGGAGGGCAGCACCAAGTCGGCGGGCGACTGCTTCTGCCTCTGCAATCTCATCGGGACGTACAAGATCACGCAGATCTCTGCGGGATAGGTTCCGAGTGTCAGTCGCGATCAGTTTGCCAGTGCCGTCGCTGTCTGCCGCGCCATTGTCACTATCAGGGGCATTTGCAGAACCCGCAGAACTCGCCTCACTTCCTTTTCCGTCACGTGATGAATGTACATCGTCACTTGCGCTGTTTGACTTGGTAGGGATAACCTTTTGTTTTACCCGCCCTGCGTCCATCCAATAGCTGTCAAACAGAACATCGAAGTGCGCGATCTCATCTTTACAGCCCGTACAAACGGCCCTCAGCGCACGGCGGCTGTCCTCGGGGGCGATTGCCTCAACTGCGGTGAGCGCTTCCAGCGCAGTCGCAGCCTCTGCCACGCCAATGCGTAGACCATTGTCCCGCAGATGGTCCACAAAACCTGCGACCCGCGCGGCGGGCCCCGGATCGCGTCCAGCAAAGCGGGTGACACGGGTCATGCGGCACGCCCTGCAATGCGGCCCGCGACCTCTGGCGTAATCTGGGCTTGGTCGATTTGGGTTTTAAGCAGCGTCGTGAGGGTCGCCTGCAAGATCGCAGGATCATCAGTGAGATCCGCAATGCCGAGCCCCATTAACGCTGCTGCAAAGTCGAGCATTTCGGCAATACCAGGCGTTTTCTCAAGCTCTTCCTCGCGCAGTTTCTGTACAAAGCCAATGATTTGCGCGCCCAAGTGTGCCTCAACTTCGGGGCAACGTGATTTGAGGATCGCAAGCTCTGTCTGGCGGTCGGGATATGCGACGTAGGTGTAAAGGCACCGTCGACGCAGCGCGTCTGATAGATCGCGGGTGCCGTTGGATGTCAGGATCACGATGGGTCGTGATCTTGCTGTAATCGTGCCAAGCTCGGGGATTGAGATTTGAAAGTCTGATAGGATTTCGAGCAGATAAGCCTCGAATTCCTCATCCGCACGGTCAATTTCGTCGATCAGCAAGACGGGTGGCGTTTCTTGGCTGATGGCAGCCAACAAGGGACGTTCCAACAGGAATTCACGCGAAAATATGCGGTTTTCAACAGCCTTTCCGGTTTCCCCGTCCTCAGCAGAGGCGCGAATGGCCAGCAATTGCCGCTGGTAGTTCCACTCGTAGATCGCCTGCGATGCGTCCAGTCCTTCGTAGCATTGCAACCGGATCAGGTCGGTACCGCGGGTGGCTGCCAACGTGCGTGAAACATCTGTCTTGCCGACACCTGCCGCCCCTTCAAGTAACAATGGGCGACCCAGCGTCAACGCCAAATGCAGTGCGACCGCGAGATCATCAGAGGCTACGTAACCCTCGCCCGCCAGGGCAGTTTGTAAATCTGTCCAGATCATGGGTGTGTCCGTGGGGGTTGCCCCCCACGTCCTTTCCTAGTCGTGAAGACCAAGGTCATTAGCGGTTTTCCAAATTCGCCAATGGTCATGCGGCATATTAGTGTGCGTGTTGCCAAACGGACGGAACGCATCCTGCACGGCGTTTGAGAAACACGGCACGCCTCCGACATGTGGGCTTTCACCCACGCCTTTGGCACCTATTGGATGGTGCGGGGAAGGCGTCACAGTAAAGTCGGTCTCGTAGTTTGGAACCTCCCAAGCCGTCGGCAGGAAGAAGTCCATAAGAGTGCCCGTTTTGCAGTTGCCCATATCGTCATAGGCAATTTCTTGACCCAATGCGACGGCAAGTGCCTCTGTCAGACCACCATGCACCTGACCTTCGATGATCATTGGGTTGATCCGTGTGCCACAGTCATCCAACGCATAGAAGCGGCGGATTTCTGTAACACCTGTATCAATATCGATGTCCATTACGCAAACGTAAGCGCCGAACGGGTAGGTCATGTTAGGCGGATCGTAGTAGCTGACCGCTTCCAATCCTGGCTCGATCCCCGGGATAGCCTGATTGTACGCGGCAAAAGCGATTTCCTTCATCGTTTTGAACTTTTCAGGCGCACCTTTGACGACAAACCGATCTACATCGAATTCTACATCGTCGTCGTGAACTTCAAGCAGGTAAGCTGCTATCATTTGCGCCTTGGCGCGGATTTTGCGCCCTGCCATTGCTGTGGCTGCACCCGCTACAGGGGTTGATCGTGACCCGTAAGTGCCAAGCCCGTACGGCGCAGTATCGGTATCGCCCTCTTCAATTGTGATGCTATCGGCAGGCAATCCAATCTCAGACGCGAGGATCTGCGCAAACGTGGTCGCGTGCCCTTGCCCCTGAGATATAGTTCCCAAACGCGCAATAGCAGAACCCGTCGGGTGAATGCGGATTTCGCAGCTGTCGAACATGCCAAGGCCAAGGATATCGCAGTTTTTCACCGGGCCAGCGCCCACGATTTCAGTGAAAAATGAAAGACCAATACCCATCAGCTTGCGTGTTTTACCGGCTTTAAAGTCTTCGACGCGTTGCGCCTGCTCCGCACGAAGCCCGTCGTAGTCGACGGTTTTGAGCGCTTTATCCCATGCGGTATGATAGTCGCCGCTGTCATATTCCCAACCAAGCGCGGCGGTATACGGGAACTGCTCCTTCTTGATGAAGTTTATCCGGCGCAACTCTGCTGCGTCCATGTCCAGCTTGATCGCCAGGACTTCGATCATTCGTTCGATGAAGTACACAGCCTCTGTCACACGGAACGAACAGCGGTAGGACACACCTCCAGGGGCCTTGTTGGTATAGACGCCATCGACTTCCAGATAGGCGGTCGGGATGTCGTAGGATCCTGTGCAGATGTTCATAAATCCGGCGGGGAACTTGGTCGGATCAGCACATGCGTCAAACCCGCCATGGTCAGCTGTTACGTGACATTGCAGGCCGGTGATTTTGCCCTCGGGTGTGGCCGCGATTTTGCCGGTCATATGATAATCCCGCGCGAAGGCGGTGGTCATCAGGTTGTCCATCCGGTCCTCAATCCACTTTACTGGCTTGCCAGTTACAATGGACGCTACGACCGAACATACGTAGCCGGGATATGCCCCTACCTTGTTGCCAAACCCGCCGCCAATGTCGGGTGAGATCACCCGGATATTGTGCTCTTCAATGCCCGAAATAAGGCTAACGACCGTGCGGATCGCATGGGGCGCTTGGAACGTACCCCAAAGTGTCAATTTGCCGTTGACCTTGTCCATTGATGCCACGCAGCCGCACGTCTCAAGAGGGCACGGATGCGTACGGTGGTAGTACATTGATTCTTCGGCCACGACCTCCGCGTTGGCGATAACTTCTTCGGTTGGGTCTTTGTCGCCGGCGTCCCATGTGAAGATGTGATTTGCGTGTTTACGCGGTCCATGCGCTCCATCAGGGATTGAGCCATCTTCTGCAACTAGATCTTCACGCAAAACGACTTCGGATTTTAGGGCCTCAAACGGGTTCACAAGAACGGGAAGTTCTTCATAATCCACTTCGACCAGCTCAATCCCATCTGCGGCGGCGTAGCGGTCTTCTGCGACGACGTAGGCAACTTCCTGACCTTGAAACAGGACTTTGCCATCGGCCAAGACCATCTGTTTGTCCCCCGCCAGCGTGGGCATCCAGTGCAAGCCAAGAGGCTCTAGATCAGCCGCGGTCAACACCGCCAGAACGCCAGGAACTTTGAGCGCTGCTTCAGTGTTGATCGACTTAATCCGAGCGTGGGCATAGGGTGAACGGACAAAATCACCAAACAGCATTCCGTCCAGTTTCAGGTCATCAACGTAGTTGCCCTTGCCTTGCGTGAAGCGGGCGTCTTCTACCCTCTTTCGTGAACAGCCCATCCCCTTAAGGTTATCGACCCGTTCTTCGCGTGTGGTTTCGTCCTTCATTCTGCGGCCTCCTTGGCTGCATTCATCTCGGTGGCCGCGGCCTGAATGGATTTCACAATGTTCTGGTAGCCCGTGCAGCGGCATATGTTGCCAGCCATGCCAAAACGGATTTCTTCCTCGGTTGGATTCGGGATTTCTTCAAGCAGCTTGGTCGCGCGGGTGATCATCCCTGGAGTGCAGTAACCGCACTGCAATCCGTGGTGTTCCTTGAACGCTTCTTGCAGCGGGTGCAGATCGTCCGGGCCGCCGAGGCCTTCGATGGTCGTGATCTCAGACCCTTCTGCCTGTACCGCAAACATTGTGCATGATTTCACGGACTTGCCGTCAATGGTGACGGTACAAGCCCCGCAGTGGGATGTCTCGCAACCGATGTGCGGACCTGTGATGTTGAGCCGTTCGCGCAGCGTGTAGATCAACAGTTCGCGTGGCTCAGCGAGGAATTCCTCCTGCTTGCCATTCACAGTCAACGTGATGTGTTTCTTCTTCGACATGAGTAGGTCCTCCCTTAAGCCCGCGACCAAGCTAGTTCGATTGTGCGGCGAAGAATAACGCCAGCCACGTGGTTCTTGAACGCGACGGGGCCGCGATTGTCTTCGGATGGATCAATGTCACCCAACATCGCGGTGACGGCCGCTTTTAGCGCGGCATCGTCCACGGAGGTGCCTACCAAAGCGGCACCAGCGGCCTCCGAATAGATCGGAGTATCGCTAAGGTTAGTCATCGCAACAGAGGCGGACACACAGGTATCGCCCTCCTTTACAATCATTACCGCTGCTGCAGCAGTGGCATAGTCACCGATTTTGCGTTTTTGTTTTTGATACGCATATCCGCCTTTGGGCAGTGGAAGCGTAACACCTGTCATAACCTCGTCGTCTTCGCGGGCCGTCATGTAGGCAGCTTCGTAAAATTCACGGGCCGGAATGCTGCGTTCACCGTCAGCTCCGACAAGCGTGAATGTTGCGTCCAGGCACTGCATCAGGCCGGGCATATCGTTACCGGGATCACCATTTGCAACGTTACCGCCGACAGTCCCCATATACCGAACTTGTGGGTCTGCAATTTGCAAGGCAGCCTCAGCGAGGATCGGGGCGGCAGCGCTCAAGGCCGCGTTGTCAATGATGTCATGCTGCGTAACCATGGCACCAATGCTGATGCTTTCTGTACCAACGTCGATATCAGCCATTCCCCCGACGTCCTGCAGGTCGATGAGGTGCGGTACATCCGCCATGCGTAGTTTCATCATGGGGATAAGACTATGTCCGCCAGCCATGACGCGGGCGTCGTCACCATGTTCCTCAAGGATCGAGAGCACGCCCGCCAAGTCCTTAGGTCTATAATATTCAAAATCAGCTGGAATCATTGGCAATCCTCCTTGTAGCGGTTGACTAACTTCTTGGAGGAGAAGGGCACACAGTCACATGCACTGGCTTTAGATAATGAATGAAAAACAGGTATTCTACACGAAATGCGCCTTAGGTTGCACGAATTGCGCCAACCTGCGGTGCCAAGGCGTCCTGAATCGATTTCAGCTTTGACCGACTTACGGGCGCAGGGGGGAGATTGGAGCCCATAAACACGCAGCGTCCATTGTCCTTACCGCGTTCAAAGCGCAAGACGCGGTCAGGGTTCACCAAATAGCTGCGATGCGTTTGTAGGAAGCCACGCGGTACTAGCCGCTTGCTCGCTTCTGTGACAGGCCAAACGCAAAATAGCCGTTCGGTGTCTGTGTAGACTTGGGTATAGTGACCGTCCGCGCGGACAAATGAAACCTCTTCGGGCGAAATGAAGACTTTCCTGCCATTGCGTTCGCATGGAATTTGCAGTCTGCCGACCGTGGTTTGAGCTACGTCAGACGCAGTCGACTTGGCACTCTTAGGGGCGACGATGTAAGTCACACTTACCCACAAACACGCACCAAAAATCAAAAAGCTGAAGAATATTACACCAAGCGCTAGTGTCTCATTGCTCATCGAAGGCCCGAACTCTGCCCCGCTTGGCACTGCGACAAAACTGGTGCGCGCTATCGCAAAGAAATGCACCGAACAAACGGCAACCGCAAAACACAACGTTCCCAAAGCGATGTTGCGATTGGTTCTTTCCCCGTAGGCTATCCAAAAGGCTAACACGCAAAGTCCAATTGCCACGATGGATGACGCCCCAATGCCCAGCGGCGTGTAAATCGCGCGGCAGAGTTCCAAACCAGCCATGCCGATGAAATGCATCACCAATATACCTATTCCCACAATCCCACCCGCGACTGAGATTGTGAGGGGAGTCCGCTCTGCAAAATGCAGAAGGATCAAGGCCCCGCCGACAATCAGTATTGCGGTCATTGCAGACACTAGCGTGATCGCTGCATCGTAGTAGAAGAGAACTGGAAGCTGCAGGCCCAGCATTGCAACGAAGTGCATCGCCCAGATTCCACCTCCAAGCGAGATAGAAGCCATCGCAATCAGAGCCTTCTTTTGAAACACTGGTTTCGTCGACAGCTCACGCGTTAATGACAAGCCTGTAAAGCCTGCCGACAATGCGACGACACAGGCTAAGACAACTAGAAAGGCATCGTGATCAACCTTGAGGGAGTTCATCCTGATAATCTGCCTAATAAACGCGCACTTGGCAAACGAGATTTTGCAAGACAGCGTTTGAGTAACGTGTTCATCAGAAGCGGTTTATGACTGCCGAGCCATTACCCCCCATTTTCCGAAGGAATATGACCAAATCAAGCACGCCCCTTTGAAGGAAATCCCGTGGCCGGATAGTCCTCCTACCCACGCGTCAGTTGTCAAATCTATGCCGCAGTTTGCCTTAATGACTGTTTTCGCTGCCTTAAAGTAGCATTGAGCCTTGCAAATTTGTGGAATATTTTTTTGCGGCAGACTGAACCAAGGTCCGCAGTAGGCTTCCTCTCTCCTGCACTCGATGCCGCTGCAAGGCATTCCACTTCTTCACATAATGCTGCTACGACTGTTCCAAACAACCTTTGGATCACAGCTTTATGACCGTTCGCTTCTTCTCTGACAAAACGCGTCCCATTCATATGGGGCCATACCCCTCAGAGCTTTTGGCGCGGGGCGAGCAGCCGATGTTGCGCGGTGTTCCAGAGCAGACCCAACTGACGTTCACGTCTGATAAGCCGCATTCTGTCATCAATGCCATGCGCGAACATCAAGCAATGCTAGATGCCATCCGTGACGGGCTGATTAATCGCGGACAAAGTGACATCCCATCGGATATTCAAGAGCGCACGGATCACCTTAAGGCCTTTGGCTTTTTCAATGATGCAGCCGCTGTCGGTATTTGCTGCATCACGGATACGGACCGCCTTGAGGTGCCGTTCCGCAACCCTGACATCAACCGCTTGACCCATGACCTGCAAACGCGGCAAACCAAATCGCTGGCATCGGGTATTGATATGATCATGGCCGATCTAAAAGACTCGGTCCAAGCGCCCGCGACCTCAATTGATGATCACACCCACGCCATTGTTTTTCTGTACGAAAATCCGCGGGATATTTTGCAGGATGAAATTGGTACAGAATGGATTGAGGGCGCCTATGCCCACCGCGCGGCTTTGCTGGCGGCTGAGTCTGCGACTGTCATTGCCAATTACTTACGCGTTTTGGGGCATTCGGCGCGCGCGCATACGGCCAGCACAAGTGATGTGGACCTTGGCCGTCTTTCGGTCAGCGCCGGTCTTACAACTATCGAAAATGGTGCGCTGACCCATCCTTATGTTGGCACGCGGTTTGGTCTGGCTGTTGTGACAACCTCGCTTGATCTTGCGGTTGATCGCCCGCTTGTCCCGTTGGCCGAGCAACCCAAAAGTGCGTTTGGCATCCGTTGGAAACTGGGCACAAAATCCGCGAAAAATGCATTGAACGCGGCGCCTTTTGCCAAGCGGCGCTTTGTAGATGGGGCACATCCGTTCGAGACACTGAAACGTGTAGATGATCCTACAACTTACATTGACGAAGCGCGGGTGGCGCGCGTTCCAAAGCGCACAGATATGTTTGCGCGTGCGCAGTTCGGCGATATGGGCAAGCCGCTGCAAAAGGCCTCTACGGGTGGCTTGTATGTGCGAAAATCTGCTCCATCATCGGCGCAGCGCCGTGCGCTTGGGGCGTTTGTTCTGTTGCAAGACGGTGTGCCAGCAGCGGAAAAAGCGCAGCTAAGCCCGACTGAGGCCGCCAATTTGGTGAAAGCCACCAGTTACTTTTTGGGCGTCGACGCTGTTGGCATTTCGCGCTGCCCTGATTGGACGTGGTATTCACACGATGCAACGGGTGCACCGATCACGCCCACCCACGATCAGGCAATTTCGATGATTGTTGATCAGGGCTATCCGTCGATGGAGGGGTCGTCGGGGGATGATTGGATCGCGGTTGCACAATCCATGCGCGCATATTTGCGGTTCTCTTTGTTGGGCGGTGTGTTGGCCAAACAAATCCGTAATCTTGGGTATTTCGCCAAGGCCCACACGGTGATGGACGGTGAGGTATTGCAGCCGCCGCTGTTGCTTTTGGCAGGGTTGGGCGAGGTCAGCCGCATTGGTGAAGTTATCCTTAACCCATTTTTGGGGCCGCGCCTGAAGTCTGGTGTGGTAACCACGGACCTGCCGCTTAGTCACGACAAGCCGATTGATTTCGGGCTGCAGAACTTCTGTAACGCGTGCAACAAATGTGCGCGTGAGTGTCCAAGCGGGGCGATCACCGCAGGACCAAAACTGATGTTCAATGGCTATGAGATTTGGAAATCTGACAGCCAGAAATGCACAACTTACCGCGTCACAACACCGGGTGGCGCGATGTGTGGTCGCTGTATGAAAACTTGCCCGTGGAACCTTGAGGGGGTCTTCAAGGAAAAGCCATTCCGGTGGGCCGCGATGAATGTACCAAAGGCAGCACCGTTATTGGCAAAACTTGATGATGCAGTTGGTAATGGCGGTTTGAATAGCGTCAAAAAGTGGTGGTGGGATCTCGAAATTACCGAGGACGGCGGCTACCGCCCTACGGATAAACCGGTCAATGCGCGTGATCTGCAAAAGGATCTTGATCTGAAATACGAAGACCAAACCCTTGCGGTTTATCCGGCCAACCTTGCGCCCCATCCCTATCCGTATCCGTTTGAGATGGACCGAGAGGCAGGGATCAAAGCATACCGCGATATGATCACTGCAGATGCCTATAAGGCCAAGCCGGCGGCCGGCGAAATGGCCGAGGTTGCGCATACCTACACCGCCGATGGGGACAGCCCTGTGATTGAGATGCGCCTTTCAAAAGTCGATAAGATGACGGCGGATATTACGAAATATGAATTCACTGCCGCAGACGGCGCGCCCCTTCCTGCGTGGCAGGCTGGTGCGCATTTGGACGTGTTGGTATCACCGGAATACCTTCGCCAGTATTCCATGTCTGGTAATCCCGCTGACAGAACCACCTATCAAATTGGTGTGCTGCGCGAGGATGACGGCCGCGGGGGATCTAAGCTGATGCACCGCATTTTTGAAGAAGGCCGCAGGGTCTTTGTATCGCCCCCCATCAACCACTTTGCCCTTGAGCAGACAGCACAGATGACGCTTTTGTTCGGTGGCGGGATTGGCATTACGCCGATGATCGCAATGGCCCATGAATTACATGCCGAAGGCCGCCTGTTTGCGCTGCACTACTCTGGCCGCACGCGCGCTGCGATGGGGTATCTGGATGATCTGGCAAATGCGCCATGGGCCAGCCATGTACATCTACACATCACTGATGAAGGTACGCGGGTTAAACTGGATGAAAGCATCCCCGCCTATGAACAGGGAATGCACATCTATACCTGCGGCGGTGAGGCTTACATGAAGTCTGTCATTCAATCTGCTGCGGCGCGGGGCTTTCCAGAAGAAGCGCGGCATCTAGAGTATTTCAGTGTGCCAGAGCAGCCCGATTACGTGAATGAGCCGTTTGCCATTAAGCTAGATGACGGGCGCACGCTTGTGGTGCCCAAAGATAAAACGGCGGCGGATGTCCTTAATGAAAACGGTATCCGTGTTGATGTGAAATGCTCGGACGGCATTTGTGGCGTGTGTAAATGCGGCGTGAAAAGCGGTGATGTTGAACACCGTGATTTTGTGCTGTCAAAAGCACAGCGCGCAGACACAATTATTTTGTGCCAGTCGCGCGCTGCTGAAAAAGATGGGGTGCTAGAGATTGATCTTTAGATCAATCCTGCGCGGCCATGCCTGCTTCGGCCTCAATTTGCTTGCGTGATTTACGCTCGCGCTCGGTTGCGGACTTTAGCTGACCACATGCGGCCATGATGTCCTCGCCGCGGGGTTTGCGCACTGGGCTTGAGTAGCCTGCGTTGTAAACAATATCGGCGAACGCACGAATGCGGTTGTTCGACGAACGTTCATAAGGTGCCCCGGGCCATTCGTTGAATGGGATCAAGTTGATCTTGGCGGGGATGCCTTCGATCAATTTTACCAAGCGGTGCGCATCTTCGTCACTGTCGTTCACACCCTTGAGCATCACATATTCAAACGTAATCCGCTCAGAGTTGCTTGCCTTTGGGTAAGCGCGCAACGCATCCAAAAGCGCCTCGATGTTCCACCGCTTGTTGATTGGCACAAGGCTGTCACGGATGGGGTCGGTGGTAGCGTGAAAGGACACTGCCAACTGACAGCCAATTTCTTGGGCGGTGCGGGCAATCTCTGGCACCACGCCGCTGGTCGACAGGGTGATGCGGCGGCGTGACAGCTGGATGCCCTCTGGGTCCATCGCAATCTTCATCGCGTCGCGGACGTTCTCAAAGTTGTAAAGCGGCTCACCCATGCCCATCAGAACGATGTTCGACAGCAATCGCCCTTCAACGTGCTTTTCACCCGGTGTTGGCCATTCTTCCAGATCGTCCCGTGCCATCATAACTTGGCCGATAATTTCACCCGCGGTCAGGTTACGGACAAGCTTTTGCGTACCCGTATGACAGAATGAACACGTCAGCGTGCAGCCAACCTGTGAGCTGATGCACAAGGTGCCGCGATCGGTTTCGGGGATATAAACCACCTCAACCTCGTGGCCGCCTGCGATACGTACCAACCACTTGCGGGTGCCGTCGTTGCTGACTTGCTTTGAGACAACTTCGGGGATCTCGATTACGAAGTTCTCTGCAAGTTCGGCGCGGTATGCTTTGGACAGGTTTGTCATCGCATCAAAATCGCGCACGCCCCATTGATAGAGCCACTGCCAAATTTGGCCTGCCCGCATCTTGGCCTGCTTTTCGGGCGCACCGGCCGCGATTAGCTCTTCGCGCAACGCAGGGCGTGTCAGTCCGATCAGGTTAACCGGCCCGTCCACTTGCTTGCGCGGGATCGTCAATACATCTGGCGTAACGGGTGCATTGGCCATGCTGGGGAATCTCCGAATTGGAATATGACGCATCTCATACGTCACTGCCTGTCAAAACGCAAAAGGACCAGTGCGCGCACCAGTCCTTTGTTTCAAAGCCCACATGGGCGATTATGGGATCAGCCTGCGCAGCGCTTTGCGGCGTCATCAACTGCGGCGGTGTAGCCAGACAAGCTAAAGGTGTCTTTGGTGATAGTGCCGCGTGATGAACGGGCCGTAAGCGTTGCAGTCGCGCCGCGCTTCATGACCGTCACGATCTTAGCGTCATCCTCGGGTGTTGCGGGCCACGCCCACTCGCCGTCAGTGAACAGATCAAATGACGCAGAACCGATTTCCATGGAAACGGTTGATCCGTTTGCGAAAGGATAACCGCCAGTGAAGGTCAGCTGGTTTTTCACAGACGCACCGGGGCGGAAGAATGTGAACAGCAAAATGTCACCGCGGCGCACCGCAACAACGCGGCCATCTTTGGTGTTTACTGTTTCTTTCGGTGCCGAGACTGCCCAACATTCAGTCGGGTTGCTTTCAACAAAGACACTCCAGTCCGTTTT
>Ga0209654_1001585_pt1 | contig 17709 bp, 9 predicted proteins | sample SaaInl1SG_22_DNA_FD_184646 | JGI IMG/M metagenome (GOLD analysis project Ga0209654, IMG submission 184646) | Marine microbial communities from expanding oxygen minimum zones in the Saanich Inlet - ESP_161SG_22_DNA (SPAdes) (version 2) | ecosystem: Environmental > Aquatic > Marine > Intertidal... | reverse complement strand
CCCAACTTGCAGCACGTGTTTCCGTTTCTAACTTACACAAAAACACCAAAAAGTCTTTTTCGGAAACCATGACCGATCTCTATGAGTATGTGAATCCACGTACCGAGAAGAAGTCGCCATTGCTGTCTGAAGAAGTACACAATGTAATCCAAGGAAATGCCGATTTACTCGACTCTACCATTATTTACAACCGTGATTTTGGTTATGATTATTTTGGGTTCAAAACACTCGAACGTTCTTATTTACTTAAAATAAACGGCCAGATTGCCGAGCGTCCACAGCATATGCTAATGCGTGTTTCCGTAGGGATCCACCCAACTGATTTAGACGCTGCTATTGAGACCTACCACCTGATGTCGAAGCGTTATTTTACACATGCCACACCAACGCTTTTTAACTCCGGAACACCAAAACCACAAATGTCATCGTGCTTTTTGTTGTCTATGCGTGACGACAGTATTGACGGTATTTATGACACCCTAAAACAGACTGCAAAAATTTCACAGTCTGCAGGCGGTATTGGACTATCTATCCACAATGTACGCGCTACAGGTTCTTACATTGCGGGAACAAACGGTACCTCTAATGGAATTGTACCCATGCTCCGAGTCTATAACGATACTGCGCGTTATGTTGATCAAGGTGGAGGAAAGCGTAAAGGCTCGTTTGCCATTTATGTAGAGCCATGGCATGCCGATATTTTTGACTTCTTAGATTTAAAGAAAAATCACGGAAAAGAAGAAATGCGCGCACGCGATTTGTTCTATGCCATGTGGATTCCAGATTTGTTCATGAAGCGTGTAGAGGAAAACGCTGAGTGGACACTGATGTGCCCTAACGAATGTCCGGGATTATATGAATGTCATAGCGAAGAATTCGAAAAGTTATACCTTGAATACGAATCGGAAAACAGAGGCCGCAAAACCATCAAAGCACGTGAACTTTGGGAGAAGATTTTAGAATCGCAAATTGAAACCGGTACGCCATATATGCTGTACAAGGATGCAGCCAATCGCAAGTCGAATCAAAAAAATCTAGGGACCATACGTTCCTCAAACTTGTGTACCGAAATTATGGAATATACTTCCAAAGATGAGGTAGCGGTTTGTAATTTGGCATCCATTGCACTCCCCATGTTTGTAAAAGACGGTGCATTTGACCATCAAGCATTGTATGATGTAACCGTTCGTGTAACCAAAAACCTCAACCAGGTTATTGATCGCAACTATTACCCAGTAATAGAAGCTGAAAACTCAAATATGCGTCACAGACCTGTAGGTTTAGGCGTACAAGGACTTGCGGATACGTTTATTAAACTGCGCTTACCTTTTACAAGCGAAGACGCCAAAACACTTAATCAAGAAATTTTTGAAACCATTTATTTTGCCTCCCTTACGGCATCTAAAGAATTGGCAAAAGTGGAAGGAACTTATCAGTCTTACAAAGGCTCCCCTATTTCTAAAGGAGAGTTTCAACACAATATGTGGGGAATTAAAGATGAGGAACTCAGCGGTCGATGGGATTGGGAAGGACTTCGTAAAGAAATCAAAAAACACGGTGTACGCAACTCGTTATTAATGGCGCCCATGCCAACCGCATCTACCTCTCAAATCTTGGGGAATAACGAATGTTTTGAGCCGTACACTTCTAATATTTACACCCGCCGGGTATTGTCTGGGGAGTTTATTGTGGTGAACAAACACCTTTTAGAAGACCTTGTTGAACTTGGTCTTTGGGATGAGGATATGAAGCAAGAATTGATGCGCTCTAACGGGTCTATTCAACATATAGAAACGATTCCTGCAGACATTCGAGAGTTGTACAAAACGGTTTGGGAATTGAGCATGAAAGATATTATTGACATGTCACGCCATCGTGGATATTTCATTGATCAGTCACAATCACTGAATTTATTTATGGAAGGCGCAACGATGTCAAAACTTACTTCGATGCATTTCTATGCATGGAAGTCGGGTTTAAAAACAGGAATGTATTATTTACGTACAAAATCGGCTGTGGATGCAATTAAATTTACTGTCAAGAAAAAGACAGAAGCTGTTCCAGTAGCTGAGGTTGCTACTACGCCCGCTGCAAAAGCATCGGTTGCCGTTGAGCCACTTTCTCCGTCTGAGCTAAAGGAAATGTTAGCCAAGTCCAAGGAAAGTGAAGATGACGACTGTCTAATGTGCGGATCATAAATGAATTAGTAACATAAAAAAAGCGCTACGTTAGTAGCGCTTTTTTTGTTAGCGGTCTTTTTGTTCCTCACTGATTTTTCGTGGTGCTATTTTTGGATCGAACTTTAGATAGTAAAGCTCAATTAAATTAAAAGTAGCGACAATCAAATCTTTGGTTTCTATCATTAAGCTAAAGAAAAGTGTGGTGTTTTTAGGACTCTTTTCATCTTTACTTCGCGTTCTAAGTACCTGTTGGTTTATCTTTTTGTCAATGTTTGAAAAAAGGATTTCTTTCTTAGGAAGTATTTTACTAACAGCATTGAAATCGGTCAAATCAAAAGCAAAGCGGATTTCTGCAAATAATTCTTCCAAATCCAATTGGGTTTCTTTGAGTTCTTTAATCTGCGAATACTTCAGCTGGCGGTGATTGTTGCTCACGTGTTTGTGCGACGCCTTGGTAATGTACTCTAACGATTGCGCCATATCTTCCAAAATACTAATCAAGTTGATGTAGAAATGACTTACTGCCACACTTTCTTCATCCATTTCTTGGATAAAATAGAACAGCTCGTTGCGTAGTTTTTCAATCTCTTTATTAAGGCGCACAACATCTTTTTTCGCAATGCGAAGTTCTTCAGCGTTTTGTTTTGCTAACGCATTGACAGAAACAAGAAAAATATCGTTACACTTGTTCACCATCATTGATACATTGTACGCACTTTCTACTATGATACCTTGTACAGATGAGCTTTCAATCATTTGCAAATCACGCTCACGCTTAGATTCTTCCACATTGCCTTTGTGCTTACGGTAATTTCTGAAAAGCAAAAAAACAGTTAAAACGAGTAGCCCCAATAAAGCGGGTAATTTACCCGTGTAAATAATGACCGCTACAATGCCACAAGCAGTGAATGCTGTAATGGCAGTTAGAAACCACCCTGCAATTACATTCAGGACCCCTGCTACACGATATACAGCACTGTCTGCACCCCAAGCACGATCGGCGAGTGAAGTTCCCATAGCTACCATAAACGTAACGTAGGTGGTTGATAAGGGCAGTTTGTAAGATGTTGCAATGGAGATAAGTACTGCAGCCACTGTAAGGTTTATGGATGCTCTAATATTGTCAAATGCGGGAGCGTCTTCAGGTTTTGCATAGCGCTTTGCTTTTGTAGGCATAAAACGCGCCTTCACTTTTTCTGTAAGGATGGATGGCGTAACGGCTTCCACAACACGTACCGAACCCACAAAAGCTCGAACCAAACTACGAGAGAACGCATTTGACTCAAAGCGTTCGTTTGTACGGTCTTGACGCGATAATTCGATAGAGGTTTTAAGTACTTCTTGTGCCTTAGAAGAAAACCACAATGTTACGACCATTACTAAGCCAGCAATAATGAGTAGTGCCGTTGGCGTTGCTACTTTTGCCGATAAGAACGACATATTGAAAAGTTCGGCAGTAACACCCGATACTTTCCACGCTTCGTAGGATTGCCATGCGGCAATGGGAACACCAATAAAATTCACCAAGTCGTTGCCGGCAAATGCCAATGCCAACGAAAAGGTTCCCACGATAATAACAAGCTTATATATATCCGTGCGGAAAATATAAGTTGCGAACAAAGAGAGTGAAGTCCAAATCAGCCAACTCACACCAAGTACGCGTTGGGCCTGTGTGGTTACAAATTCTTTAAGCGATACCCCTCCAAGAAAATCATAGGTGTTATCTGCAAATGGGGTTCCTTTGATGCCCTTTGCAAGTATAAAATACGTGATTGCCGTTAGGGCAATCCCTCCAAAAACAGCACCCATCCATTTTGGGTTTTCCTTAAAATGAAAGGTTAGGATCAGCCTACTGATGTATTGCACGACCGCACCTACCGTAAAGGCAATAAATACCGAGAGCAGTATGCCTAAAATAATCTGTGATGCCTTACTAACGTTGATGAATTCATAAAGCGATTCATCGGCATTACCCCAATATATTTTTACCAACGATATGGCTACGGCAGCGCCCAATAGTTCAAAGACAATGGACACCGTAGTTGAGGTAGGCATTCCAAGGGTGTTGAAAAAATCCAAGAGTAAAATATCGGTGAGCATCACCGCCATAAAAATGACCATGATTTCATCGAAATAAAACAAATCTGGATTAAAGATACCTTTTCGGGCAACTTCCATAAGTCCGCTAGAGAAAATAGCCCCTGCGGCTACACCCAAACTGGCAATAATCATCACCGTTTTAAAGCTGATGGCTTTAGACCCAATAGCCGAGTTAAGAAAGTTAACAGCGTCATTGCTAACACCCACAACCAAATCAGCAGTGGCAAGTACCGCTAAGGCGATGATGATAATGAGGTAAAAATCCATTTGGCAATAATAGCAAAAAGCCCCCATAAAAATGGAGGCTTTTTGTTTATCCTTTTGTTAAGTAAAGATATGTCTTATTCAAACCAAGTCCAAGACGAAATATCAAGGGCAGTAGCATCGTAAGTTCCAGCAGGATCTGCATCAGCACCTTCAATTTGAATGTTGGTTAAAGGTCCATTATCTTTCATGTCAACAAGAGTAGTATAACCTGAAAGGTGTAACCCTGTGATAGTAGCACCAGATTGTTTTTTAAACTGAAGCGCTGTTCCGTCAACTGTTGAGACTGCAGTAAAGTTTACAAGTGATGGGTTGTTGTTGACACCATCTGCTTCAACTGCGGTAGAGAATCCAGCTATAGCGTGTTTAACGTAAGTGTTTGTAACTGTTCCGTTCCACCCTTCTGTCCAATCTATAGCATCATCGTCATTGTTTTCAAGATACAGATTGGTAACAGATACCGTTCCGCCAAAAAATTCAACACCATCATCTGCACCATCAATAATGGCTACATTTTCAATGGTTGTCCCTGAGCCAACGGCATATAATGACAACCCATTGTATTGTGATTCTGAGTTGATTTGCGCACCAGCACCTTTAATAACAAGGTATCGTATGCTTCCAGAGTTGTCAGCATCTTCTGAACCACCATAGATTAGTCCACCAACCTCAGCAGTTGCATCTACGCTTTCTGTTGTGCTAGCTTCTCCACAGATTACCAAGCCACCCCAATCACCTGGGTTGCTATTAGCAGAACGCATAATTACGGGATTACTAGAAGTGCCTTGGATATTAATTTTTCCGCCTTGTTCCACACCAATGAAGTTTCCTGTGCCCCCGTCAGACACCAATACTGTACCTGCGGGAATGGTTAGCGTTGCTCCGTTTTTAACTAAATATGACCCTTGAATAGCGTATTGTTCTGTTGCAATAAGTGCACGGTCTTCGGTTAATGAACCACTTAGAGCGGTGTCTTCAACTGGAGTTGATGGTATTTCTTCCATGACATTATTGTCATCACATGAAATTATAGTTGATGCGATAGCAATAAAAAAGAAGAGCTGCAAAAAGTAATTGTTAGATGTTGAGTTATTTTTCATTTTAAAAATTATAATTGATGTTGATACGTAATTGTCTACCTGTCTTATAAGTAAGTACAGTTTCATTGGTTTCAATTCCTGTGTTAGGATTTTTAACCAATTGGGTTAGCGAGATATTTGGATTAAGAAGGTTTTTGGCGGTAAGACCAACTTGTAAGCGATCACTTAATGTCTTTTTTATAATAAAGTCCATAGTTGGGATTCCGTTTTCTACAATGGCGTCGTTGTAGTCTATGTCTTTAGTAGCTTGATCTTCAGGACCACCAAGAATCACAATCTTTTCCGAAGCGTAATTAAAAGCCAATGTAGATTGTATGGATTTATCTGCAAGATTGTCGTAGTTCAAAGAGGTGTTTATAATTAAGTCAGAGGCTCCTTGTAGCCCAACCTTGGTAAGGTCTTTGTATTTAAAGGTTTCTGTGATAGTGCCGTTTGAGTTATATACATCTTTTAAATCTTGGCTGTGCCACATACGAGTTGCATTGAGATTTAATCGGAGTTTTGGTCGTTCTTCATCAGATATTAAATCAATTCTTGACTCCAATTCTAACCCATACACGGTGGCTTTATCAGCGGTGTTAAAAAAAGAAAAATAACCAGTAGAACCACGAGTTACAGAAGCATTGATAGGATCTTCTATTTTTTTGTAAAACGAGGTAAGAGAGATTAGCTCACTATCGGAAAGAAAATATTCCCATTTTAGGTCAACATTAGTGTTTTTAGATGCAATAATATCTGGGTTACCAAAAGTAATCAAGCCTGTTGGCGAAACGTATTGAAACGGTGCAATTTCCTTAAACTCGGGTAGTGTTTGTGTAAGACTTCCCGCTAAACGAAGGCTTTGTTTTTCATTCACAGCATATTTCACATTAAAAGAAGGAAATAATCGATCATATGCTTTTGTTCTGTTTCCAGTTCGTCCACCAGGTGCTTGAGCGGCATTATAAGAAATGTCAATTTGTGAGCTGTCATAACGCAGTCCTCCTTCAAGCGTTAAGTCCCCAGACTGGTAAGTCATGGATAAATACCCAGCATAGGAAAGCAGCTCACCATAGTATTTATCTGCAGGTTCGACATTAAGACTCAAGCGATTTGTATCAAAATTTCCTTGGCTGAAAATTGCAGATATTTCATCAATAGAAGCAGGTGTTACGGTAAACCCCCGACGAGGGCCAACACCAAAATACTGAGAAATAAAGTTACGTGTCTTGTTACGGAAATTTCCGCCAAAATCAAGTTTTAAGCTTCTGCCGTCTTGGTCAATAAGGGTGAGTTGTGCATTAGCCAATCCGTTAAATTCGTTGTCTTCAATTAATTGGAAACTTTTTCTTTGTTGGGTATTTCCTGTTCTTCCAAGCTCTACAATGTTTTCATTAAAGTTTACCTCGTTACGAATTCTATTTGGCTCATCTGCATTTAAGTTGTTATATCCTGTTGACCAATTTACTCGAAACGTATCTGAGAAAAGATGTTTACCATGCAGCTGACCAACAATAAGCGTTGTTTCTTTAAGATTTTGATCTCTTATAAATTGAAACAGACCTTCACTTGGATCTGTTTCTTCAAAAATAGTGGCAGTTCCTGCGCGTCCACCTTCAAATACCTCGTCAGAAACCTTATTAATGAAAAGTGTGTTTCCACGTAAAGTGGTTTTATTATCAACCTTATAATTAATATCTAATAGTGCTGTTGTAGAGATTGTTTTTCTCCAAGTAATTGCATCTGGAATAGAATCGTCAATAAAGTTAGACCTGAATCGTCTGAATTCACCATTTCTGTAGTCAAAAGATGTGCTTTGTCCAACCGTTGCTAAAAATTTTAATTTATCACCAATTTTTTTGCCAAAACTTATCGCGGCAGATCTGTCCAATGGCATATTTTCAGTTTCTGGAGTCCATGTTTGTTGTGTAATGGATTTTCGTGTACTTGTTTCAGTAGCGTAAAAACCACTTGTAACATCACTTTGATTGGGCGATACCTTAAAGTTTGAAAACACACCATTTTTCAACACGTTTTCATTACCTCCTGAACCAACAGAAATGCCAAATACATCATTAATTCCTAATTCTTTTGAATCAATATTAATATTCCCAGATGCTTGATCGGCTGAAATTGCAGCTGTTGTTGTTTTAGAAACAGATACGTTCTTTATTAATCGAGTTGAAAACAAATCCAAATTGATGTTTTTCTTATCAACATCGTCAGAAGGAATGGGAAGTCCATTAAGTGTGGTATATAAATATCGATCACCTAACCCACGAACATATACATCTCCAGACCCTTGTGTTTTTCCAATCCCAGCAATTTTAGTAGTCGCAGCAGCAGCATCGTTTACGCCTAACTTAGACAACTCACTGGCACCAATACTTTCTTTAATGGAAACTGCTTTTTTTCTGTCTAACAGCAAGGCTTCTTCTCGCTCTCGGCTAGTAACCACCTGCACAATAACTTCGTCAAGTAAGTTTGTTCCTGGCCCTAAGCCAACAGAAAGCTGCGTAAACTTATTTGACTCAACTACAACGTTATCCAAATTAAGGGTCTCATATCCAACAAAACTGAAAACAATTGTATATGTTCCAGATGGAATGTTGTTTAAAGAAAAGTTTCCATCAAAATCAGTGGTTGTTCCAATAGAAGTTCCTTTAACGAATACATTTGCAAATGGCAGTGGGGAGTTATCGAGTTCTTTATCCAAAACCACACCCTCTACCGTGCCGATTTGTGAGTATGCGATAATAGAAAGAAATATTAAAAATAAATTTAGACTATTCTTAAGTGTTTGATTCATAGTTTTTGTTTCGCCTCAAAAGAATGGCTTTCAAATGAAGTGAAGATTAAGTCGTTGTTATCAAAACAGCCTTTTTAGGTTAATTTATTGTTAACCAATTCTATTAAATTCCCATAAAATTCTTCCTAAATTGCACCCATGCAATGGGAACAATTACTTTCACTACGTCGTCACGGCGACACCCAAAAACGACTCCGCGCCGAACAAGATCCCACACGAAGTGGTTTTGAGGTAGATTATGACCGTATCATCTTCTCTGCTGCGTTTCGAAACTTGCAAGACAAAACACAAGTCATTCCGTTTTCCAAAACCGATTTTGTCCATACCCGTTTGACGCATTCACTCGAAGTTTCTGTGGTAGGCAGAAGCCTTGGGCGTATGGTGGGGCAGCAATTGTTACACAAATATCCAGAGCTTGCTACCCTTGGCTATACGAGCAACGATTTTGGTGCCATTGTGGCCGCCGCTTCTTTGGCACACGACATTGGAAACCCTCCCTTTGGGCATAGCGGTGAGCAGGCTATCGGCGATTACTTTTCTAATGGAAACGGAGCTGCTTTTAAAGACCAACTAACAAAAACGCAGTACCACGACCTTACCCATTTTGAAGGCAATGCCAATGGGCTTAAAATTTTAATGGAATCCAGACCTGGAATTCCCGGCGGACTTCGTCTCAGCTATGCCACACTAGGCGCGTTCACCAAATACCCAAAAGCATCGTTGCCACACAAGCCCTCTAAACATGTTGCCGATAAAAAATTTGGTTTCTTCCAAGCCCAGCAAGACGATTATACTGCCGTTATCTCCGACTTAGGACTGCTGCAATCCCAGGGAACCATACTCCGCCATCCATTGGCGTATTTGGTAGAGGCAGCAGATGATATTTGTTACACCCTTATTGACTTTGAAGATGGGATTAACTTAGGGTGGATTTCGGAAGATTATGCATTAGAATACCTTATCAATTTGGTCAAAGACAATATTAACACAAAAAAGTACCAAACCCTGACCACCAAAAAAGACCGATTGGGATATTTAAGAGCCTTGTCGATAAGTACGCTTATTCAAGAAGCTGCGGAACTTTTTATGGCGCATGAGGCTGAAATTATGAGCGGGAATTGTACCACTTCCCTTACAGATAAGAGTAAGTACAGCGCTCAAATCAATGATATTATAAGCCTTAGCGTTCGGAATATCTATCAAGCGCAAGAAGTCATTGAAAAAGAACTAAAAGGTTATCAAGTGATTCATCGTTTGTTGGATGTTTTTGTAGGTGCCGCTACGCGGAAACAGGAAAACAAAGCCTCGGCATTTGACAAACTTGCGCTGCAATGTTTGCCAGAGACCTTGGTTTTGCCTGAAAAAGACACCTATGGCTTGTTGCTTAATGTAAGCAGTTATGTGGCGAGTCTTACGGACGGAAAAGCCTTGGAGTGGTATCAAAAAATGGCATAATGGAACAGATTTTTGATGATGGCTTTTTTATGAAAAAAGCACTAGCCGAAGCGCAAATAGCATTAGATAGAGGAGAAGTTCCCGTTGGCGTGGTAATAGTAGGAAACAACTCCATTATTGCGCGAGCGCATAACCTCACCGAGGCCTTAACAGATGTGACGGCCCACGCCGAAATGCAGGCCATAACCGCTGCTGCCAATGCCATTGGCGGAAAATACCTTCACGGTTGTACCATATACGTTACGCTTGAACCTTGTAGCATGTGTGCAGGCGCCTTGTATTGGAGTCAAATTTCCAGGATAGTTTTTGCTGCTGAGGACCCCAAACGGGGTTACCGACAACATGGAACGCCCTTACATCCCAAAACCAAAGTTACAGCGGGAATTTTAGCAACCGAAGCGAAAACCTTATTGCACGCTTTTTTCCAGCAAAAGCGGAATTAGCTTTTTCTCTTTCGCTTGGGTGGCTCCAGTGTTTCCTTCATCTTCTTTAGATTTTCTGGTGAAAGGGTGTAGTCTTTAAGTTGTTTGCCTTTCCAGCGGTGTGCTAAAAAAAGGGGCATATAGATAAAGAAACCCGTAGCTACAGCTAGGCCAATCCACTTTTCGCTCAACAGCAGATTTTCTTGTCGTATGACATAGCCTACAATAATATTGATCAATACCAGCACAAACAAAATCCGTAGTACCCACTTCATTTATTCCGGCTTTGGTTTGACAATCAAGGCTAATTCATCAAGCTGATCTGTGTCTAGCGGCGCAGGCGCATCAATCATCACGTCACGACCGCTGTTGTTTTTTGGGAAAGCGATATAATCCCGAATGGTTTCTTTGCCGTCCAAAATGGCAACCAGGCGGTCAAATCCTAATGCGATTCCACCGTGCGGCGGTGCGCCATACCTAAAGGCATCCATCAAAAAGCCAAATTGCGCTTTGGCTTCTTCTTCGCTGAACCCAAGAAGTGATAGCATTTTTTCTTGTGTAATTCTGTCGTGAATACGTATCGAGCCACCACCAATTTCGTTTCCGTTTAGGACCAAATCGTATGCCTGTGCGATAACGGTTGTTGGATCGCTTTCCAGCTTTTTGAGGTGTTCGGGTTTTGGCGCTGTAAAGGGATGATGCATGGCGTGCAATGCGCCTGTTTCTTCGTCTTTTTCGAACAACGGAAAATCAACGACCCAAAGCGGCGCAAATTCATCTGGTTTTCGCAGTCCCAGTTCCTCGGCAAGTGCCATACGAAGCGCACTCAATTGCGTTCTTGTTTGGTTTGCATTGCCTGCCATTATCAAAATTAAATCTCCTGCTTTTGCATCACAGGCCTCAGCCCATTTGCTCAGCGCATCTGCGTCAAAGAATTTGTCTACAGACGATTTATAACTGCCATCTTCGTTGCATTTTACCCAAACCAATCCATTGGCGCCAACTTGCGGACGCTTTACCCAATTTACCCAAGCGTCAATTTGTTTTCTAGACCATGATGCAGCATCAGGAACAGCAATACCTACCACCAATTCTTGCGCATCAAACACCTGAAAGCCTTTGTTTTGCGCCAGGTCGTTAAGCTCAGTAAACGTCATGCCAAAACGAATATCGGGTTTGTCATTTCCGTAGGTTTTTATGGCGTCTTCATAGGATATAACAGGGAAGGGCTTAGGCGTAATGCCGTGAATCTCTTCAAGTAAAAAAGCAAGAAGCGATTCAAAACATGCCATAATATCATTTTGATGTACAAACGATAATTCGCAGTCTATTTGTGTAAATTCCGGTTGACGGTCAGCGCGGAGGTCTTCGTCTCTAAAACACTTTACGATTTGAAAGTATTTATCCATACCCCCTACCATCAGCAGTTGCTTAAAGGTTTGTGGGGATTGGGGAAGTGCATAAAATTGCCCTTCATTCATACGGGATGGCACTACAAAATCGCGTGCGCCTTCAGGCGTGGATTTTATCAAATAAGGCGTTTCAACTTCTATAAAAGCATGTTCTGCCAAAAAGTTGCGCACCAAAAGTGCCACCTTGGAACGAAACAATAAACTCTGCTGAACAGGAGCCCGACGAATGTCCAAATAGCGGTATTTCATGCGTAAATCTTCACCGCCGTCTGTGTTGTCTTCAATGGTAAAGGGCGGCGTTTGCGCTGGACTCAACACATCAATTGAAGTAACTAAAACCTCAATATCGCCGGTTGGCATATTTGGATTTTTTGCCTCGCGTTCTAAGACGGTTCCCGAAACTTGAATTACAGTTTCTCTACCAATGCGCTTAGCTGTTTCCAGCAGTTTGGAATCAGAACGCTCTTCATCCAAGACCAATTGGGTAATCCCATAACGATCTCTAATATCTATCCATAACATAAAGCCTTTGTCGCGTGTTTTGGCAACCCAACCCGCAAGTTGAACCTCGGTTCCAATATGTGCTGCCGTTAGTGCTCCGCAGTGATGACTTCTGTACATGGTTAAAAATTTTTTCAAAAATAGGGACTAATTCGTGAATTACAACCTAAAACAAAGCCGATTAATCAATCGAAAACCCCTTGTGAAATAACCTCAATGTTAACTTAATGTTAAGCAATTGTAAATTTTTTGTATATTTGTATAAAATTAGTCCCCTAAACTTAAAATTTTAAATTATGAAAGCATTAATATTTACCATTTTATTATGTACATCAACAATTGTTTTTGCACAACAAAAGACCGCAACCAAAATAAGTAAGTTAACCAAAATCACCTTATTCCACGATAACGGAGCGGTTGCCCAAACAGGATATCACTTAAAGGGAAAAAATCACGGGGTGTGGAAATCTTTTGATGAAAATGGCGTGCCAGTTACCGTAGGTGAATACAACAACGGAGCAAAAGTCGGCACCTGGCTTTTTTGGGCAAATGGGCAAATTGCTCAAGTTACCTATCAACAAAATCGAATCGATAATGTTTCGTACTGGGATGCAACGGCTGATGCTATTGTCGAAAAAAGCGTACTTAATTAAGTTTCCATTTTTTATAACGAATAGATGCTCGTTTGCTTAGGAAAAATGTGACCGGCACGATAATCAGTGTTAGAAACGTAGCAAACGTAAGTCCGAAAATAACGGTCCACGCCAGTGGTCCCCAGAAAATTACATTTTCCCCACCAAAATAAATTTGCGGATCTCCTGTTGCAAATAAGCTAAAGAAGTTAATATTTAGTCCAATGGCAAGTGGGATAAGACCAAGTACTGTGGTAATGGCCGTTAGCAATACAGGTCTGAGACGTGCTTTTCCACCAGCTACAATGGCATTAAATATCTCCGCTCTAGGAAGTAAATCGTCATTTTCAATGCCCAATTCATCTCGTTTTCTATCAAGTAAAAGTTGTGTATAGTCCAGTAATACGACGCTGTTGTTCACTACAATTCCGGCAAGAGAGATAATCCCCATCATCGTCATGATGATTACAAACGTCATATTAAAAAATACCAATCCGAGCATTACGCCTGTAAAACTCATGAAAATAGAAAATAGAATAATGAGTGGCTTGCTAACGGAGTTAAACTGAAACACCAATAATAGCATGATTAGAAGAATAGCAAAGCCAAGTGCGCGAGACAAAAAACGCATATTTTCTTCTTGCTCGGCAATTTCTCCTGTAAAGGCATAGCTTGTACCGGTTGGCATTTCAAATCCTTGCATTTGGGTTTGGATTTGACTTACAATTTCATTGGCGTTATAGCCTGGTAATATCGCGGAGTAAACCGTAACCACACGACGTAAATTTTTGTGTTTGATGGCACTATATCCTGATATATTTTTACGTTCTACCACAGCCGAAACAGGCACATTTTTAATTCTTCCCGAAGCCATATCACGAAAGGTGATATTTTGATTAAATAGCGCAGAGGGATTGTATCGATCAGATTCTTGAAAACGCACATTGATGTCGTAGTCTTCGCCATCATTTTTGTAAACACCAGCTTTTTCACCAAATAAAGCCCTCCGTAATTGAAAACCAACTTGTCCAGCACTTACGCCAAGACTTCCCGCTTTTCGCCTATCAACAACAACCTCCATACTCGGTTTGTTGCGGTTAACGTCAACCTTTAACTCCTCAATTCCAGGAATGTTTTCTTTGATGATGTAGCTGCGAACGTCGTTGGCAGCTTGAATCAATTCGTTGTAATCTTCCCCTGAAATTTCAATATTTACGGGGTAACCAACGGGTGGTCCATTCGTGTCTTTCTCCACCGAAATACTCACTCCCGAAAATTTTCCTCGAAGCGCTTGTTGTACCTCGCTGCGAAGTTCTTCACTGGATAAACCACGACGGTATTTGTATTCGCGCATGGTGGCTGTAATTTTTCCACGATGCGGCATTTCGGCTTGCGAGCCGCCATCGGTTTGTGGATTTCCAGCTCCCGATCCTACTTGCGAAACCAACGACTCTACCATAAAATTTTTGCCGTTGTCCATGTACTTTTCCGTACTCACGGTCTTAATCACAACTTGCTCTATAGCCTTTGTGATATCATTGGTTTTAACGATGTCTGTTCCTTGCGGATATTCGATATAAACTATAATTTGACTGGGTTCGTTATCTGGAAAAAACTCCACTTTTGGACTTGCAACCCCCACCAATATAAAAGAAGTAAACAAAAGGCCGATGGTTCCAAAAACAAACGCATAGGCACGCCACCCACGCATGGCAAATTGTAAGAGCTTTTCGTAACCACGCTCCAAGTTGTTTAAGAAGAATTGCTGAAACGAATTGGCAAGTCCCTTGACAACATAGCGATAGAGCCAAAATAACCCCATAAGCGTTATTAGGAAACTCCCTAACCCTCGTGTTGCAGGTGATATCACCATAAAGAAAGTTCCCAAAGAAATAAGAACAATACTCAATCGGATAAGCTTTTTTACAGAAAGATTTTTTTCCTTAACGTCCATAAATTTGGACACCAACATGGAATTGAATAAAAGCGCTACAAACAGCGACGATCCCAATACAATTGATAGGGTAATGGGGAAATAAATCATAAACTGCCCCATGATACCAGGCCAAAACCCTAGCGGAATAAAGGCAGCAACGGTAGTTGCAGTAGATATGATAATGGGGTACGCAATTTCACTTACGCCTTTTTTGGCGGCTTCTACTTTGCTAAGCCCTTCTTTTTCAATAAGGCGATAAACGTTTTCGACCACTACTATGCCGTTGTCAACAAGCATACCAAGTCCCATAACTAGTGCAAAAAGCACCATGGTGTTCATGGTGTAGCCTAGCGTTTGTAAAATCACAAACGAAATAAACATGGACATTGGAATGGCAAACCCAACAAACAATGCATTGCGAAACCCTAAGAAAAAGGTAAGTACGGTCACAACCAACAACACCCCAAATAAAATATTATTCACCAAGTCGTTTACTTGATTTAGGGTAAGCGAAGACATATCGTTGGAAATCGTAACGGTTAGATCTTCAGGAAATTCATTGGCTTTGGCGTCCAACACAATTTCTCGAATACTTGTAGCAGCTTGAATAAGGTTTTTCCCGCCTCGTTTTTTTACGTCTAGCATTACCGTTGAGTTCCCAAAGTCGCGGGCATAACTGGTGGTTTCTTGGTCTTTAAAAGAGATTGTTGCGATTTCGCCTAACGACACGGTCCCTTTTTCGTTGGTCACTACAAATGCTTCCAAATCTTTGGGAGTGCTAATTTCACCCACAATGCGAATACTTCTTCGCTGTCCGCCGCTGCGCATACTCCCTGCAGAAACCGTCATGTTTTCGTTCGCAATGCTTTGCACCACATCGTTAAAGCTCACTTGCGAAGCCATCATTTTACGGGTATCAACGGCAACTTCAACTTCTTTGGCTTGTGCCCCCCTGATATTAACTTCCTTTATTTGTGTTAATTCTTCAATTCTCCCAGCTAATAAATCGGCATATTCATTTAATAAATCTATAGGATAATCTCCTTGAACACTCACATTTAATATGGGCATTTCCTCAGAGAAATTCAGGTTAAAAACGGTTGGCTCAAGCTTGGCATTATTAAACGTAGGCCAGTCTTCGGAGGCCTTCACGGCATCTACTTCGTCTTTGACTTTTTGCTTTGCCAAATCAACAGGAATATCCTCATCAAATTCAATGGAAACGAGTGAGTAATCGTCTTGTGAAGTTGACGTAACTTCAGAAATATTGCTAATACCCTTAATGCCATCTTCGATGGGGTCGGTAATAAAACGCTCAATGTCTTGTGCGGTATTTCCAGGGTAGGGCGTACTTATAAAAATAGTGGTCTCTGTAATTTCTGGAAAATTTTCCCTGGGCATCGTCAGGTACGCTGACCCACCCAAAATGAGAAAGATTCCCATAAGCACATAAATTATGGTGCTGTTACGAATAGCCCAAACAGAAAGCCCAAACGTTTTATTGGATTTGTTTTCTAAACTCATAATGCGTTTGTAATCTGTACGTTTTCATTCTCTTTTACCAAACGAGCGCCTTCGTCAATTAAGCGGTCTGATATGCGTAGTCCTTTTAAAACTTCAATATTATCGCCCTCAACAAGTCCTGTTTTGACAAAACGTTTTTCAGCCTTGTTGTTTTCATTTACGACATATACATATTGTTCACCAGAAAAATTTTCAGAAATCACTTCAAGTGGAATCACAATGGCATTTGGATTTTGATAATCTACTAAACGCACCGTGCTTATTAAATTGGGTGTAAGCTCAACAGTTTTATCAGCAGCAATTGAAATTTTAAACGTTCTATTTCCTGTACTAATATGTGTTCCTTTGTGCATCACATTACTGTTGTAAGTATGATTTAAAACGGGAACCTCAACTTCTGCAATTGTTCCTTTTTTGATATTTGGGAAATAACGTTCAGGGACATCTACTTCCACATACATACTGCTTAGGTTAACAAGTCTTAAAAGGGGGTGAACGCCTGGAGAAACCAATTGACCAACTTCTGTAATGATATCGTCAACACGACCAGAAAAGGGCGCATATAATGTTGCCTTACTTAACTGTTGTTGTAACTGCTCATAGCTTTTTTGTTGACTTTGATAAGCTGTTTTGGCTTGTAGGTATTCAATTTCCGAACCGATATTTTGTTTCCACAAGCGTTCTTGACGCTCAAATATGGTTTTGGCTAAATCCAACTGTACTTTTTGAAGCGCTGCACTTTGTGCCAATCCACCATCATCAATGGAAACAAGTAAATCTCCTTTTTTTACTTCTTGGCCTTCTTTTACATGAATGGCCTTTACTGCACCCATAAATTCAGCATTAAGCACTAAATTTTGATCGGTTTTAACAACCCCTTGTAGCACTACTTTGTGCTCAAAAGACGTTTTCTCAACTGGCAACACAGTAACCAAAGATTTCTTTTTGGTTTTGTCAAATTTATCGATGGCCTCCATGACACGGTTTAGTTCTGCTTTAATCGTGTTGTTTTGGCTTACCAGCTCGGCTTGACGCGCACGCAGACCTGCTACATCTTGTTGGTCAATAAGCGATTTTGTGTCTGGTTTTTCGGCAGAGCTACATGCCATAACAAGACCTATAATTAGGGTTATAAGAATAATCTTTTTCATTTATTTAGTGTTACAGGATTTAGTAAAAGGGATAATGATGTTTTGGAAACAACAAGTTGTTGCATTGCTGTTAAGTAATTATTTTGTGCGTCATAAAGTTGGGTTTGCGCTTGGCGCATCGTGAAGCCAGACACCAACCCTTCTTTAAATTTGATTTGATTTTTTTGCTCTATTGAGGTAGCCAAAGCCAAATTTGTGGCTGTGGTTTGTAGGTTTTCCAAATTGAATTGTACCTCACTACGAA